>Ga0210245_100156_pt1 | contig 57288 bp, 27 predicted proteins | sample ChrtobMetaP3_4mM_FD_155450 | JGI IMG/M metagenome (GOLD analysis project Ga0210245, IMG submission 155450) | Chrysochromulina tobin associated microbial communities from unialgal haptophyte culture, Seattle, Washington, United States - P3_4mM | ecosystem: Host-associated > Algae > Haptophytes >...
CGTCCTTACCGCGGCCGCCCTCGCCATCGCCCTCGCCGCCTCCGCCTTCGCCTCCGCCGCTCTCGCCACTGCCGCCCTCGCCACCACCGCCCGCACTGCCGCCCGCACTGCCGCCACCCGCGCTGCCGCCGCCCTTTTCCCCTCTGAGCTTCAGCGTCAGCTTCTCTGTCGCTGTCGCTGACGCGGATCTTGCTTCCATTTCGCCTGCCGGCTTTGGTGCCGCGGCACTGGCGGCGACGCAATCCTCGATATATGGCAGCGCGCCAAATTCGACGACCGTCTCAGCAATTATCAGCGACACGCAACGCATCGGCATGTCCATCGGAGCGCTCAACATGAATGTGCCGTTGAATCGATCCGCACTCGTCCACGCTGTCGTGGGCAGCCTGTGCTCTGGGCTGGTGGGTACCTGCGAAGTGTCTATCGTGGCGCAGCGTCGTCGCGTCCTTAGCTCGCACAACATGACACATCCGCCGCCAGCAGTGCTCTTGGAAGCTCAGCGGACGTACGACTACGCGGCGAGTGCGTCGCAGACCAATCTGAGCGCCTCGAGTTCGGATGTGATTGCCGCTGGCGTGGCCAGCCTCGGCGTGACGGTCAACTCAGTGGCACTCACCGGTCTTGCGGTGACGATCACTGTGACGGAGATGGGTCCTGTGACCGAGAGCAACTTGGCGGGTCTGCTCGAAGGGGGCGCCGTCGCCTCGAGCTTCGCGGCACAGCTGCCGACGCTCAGGCTCAATGTGAGCGCGCCAGTCATCCTCGCGCCCCCGCTTCCGCCGCCCGCCCTGCCTCCACCAATTGTGACGGTCGCTCTCATTCCAGCACTGGCATTTGCGCCCTCCTTGATTGGGGAGGGCAACACGAGCAGCATGGTCGCGACCATCGCATCTACTTTCGCCGCCGTCGCAGTTGCCATTGTGGTCTTGCTCATCAGCTGTCAGATTCGCGCGTCTTGCATCTCCATCAGGCGGCACGAAGAACCTCCTGTCAAGCCGCCGGAGACGAGAGGAGCAAGAATGGCATCTGTTGAGATCACTCTCGCGCTGGGCGCACGAGCCGCTCAGTCGACGATGTCCAGCGTCGGGCCTTCCTCATGCGGTACCGTTATCGACGAGATGGAGATGGAGATGGAGATGGAGGTCTTCGAGATGGAGCAACAGCTGCGCAGGGAGCGCGAGCCGCAGGAGCTCGCGATGTCGCGCGTAACCATTCTCAGAGTCTAAGAGATTGAGAGGTCGCCCCGTGGGAAGAATGCGCAACATCGAGGACGCACCACGACATTGTTCAACTGAGACAACGTCGTCCTCCTCGTGCTATTGAGTACTGTATCGCTGCAGTATCGTTGTGTCCCACCGTGTCGCTCGGGTCAAGCGCCGAGGCGCGACCGCCCGGACCGTCGTCCCGTGCGCCCGGCCGGGGGGCGGGGCCGCGGACCGGACGGGGACGCGAACCCGCGCGGCGACGGCCGGAACCCGCCGCTCGGCCGGCCCGGGACGCGGGCCAAGTGGTAAGTGAATAGTACGGAGGGACGCACGCCACGCCAGGATCGAGTATATTTTAAGTATTCGATTTAGATCACACTGCACAGCGTATACGCACACACCTTCGAGCCGCCAGCCGTTATACGCGTTCGCGAGCCTGGATCCTGGGTTCGGAGCCGCCTGCCGTTACCCCGTTAGCCTCAAGTGCGGAAGTGGTGGGCGCAGCACCTCGCGGATGTGCTATGATTACGCTGCGGTCCCAGTCGCCTGTCCGACGCACGCCCTCGCCCTCGGCCACACCCCTGAGCGGGTTTCCCCGCTTCTCGCCCACGATGCCATCACCGTCAAGGTAAGGCGCGTCGGCCTTCCCCCCTTCTCTGTCTAATCGGGCTGGAACAGCATGCAGACGGAGGCGAGGATCCACTTGTTTGGATCCACGTTTGTGCGCAGCGGCGCGGGCAGAATGTGCGTCGGGCCACGAATGGTGGTCGTGTACATCGGGCACATGTACCGGCCCGCGGTGATCACGTTCTTCGCCTCGATGCCCGTAAAGTGGATGACGGGCATCCATGGGTAGAGATCCTTGGGGAACGAGTCGGTGACCGAGTTGAGTGCCACGTCCCATCGAGCGCCCTCCATGAAGTAGCCGTGGCAGAAGACGCCGTCCTCGGGCTGCCTCTCGATGCCGGCCGAGGACTCGACCTTCCAGCCGCCCATCGGCAACGAGGCAGTCAGCACCTCCGAGTGCACGCGCATTGCGTCGAGCGAGAAGCCATTCGCGCGCGAGGTCACCTGCGTCATCGCCGTGAGGAAGCCCATCGCGTTGAAGCAACCGCCGAGCCACACCGAGGGCGGCGGCTCCTCGAGCGGTCCCGAACACCGCTCGGCGCTCGACCAAATTTCGAGCTGCAGCCAGCGCAGCGTCAGGTCGGCGTACCACGAGGAGAGGGACTTCTTGTTGTACGAGCCGGTGGGCCCGATCTGGCCGCACGTCTTGAGCCAGTTGGGCGGCACCAGGTTCATGAACATGGCGGTGATGAGCGCGTCCATCGCGTCCGAGATGTTGAGCGCACCCGCAAGGCCGAGGCCGAGCTCAACGAGCTGCGTGCGCATCGCTGTCAGGATCTTGTTCATGCGCTCGAGCTCGCCTAGCACGAAGACGACGTACGGCGAGCCCTTATCCTTGATAAGCATTCGGATCGCGATCATCTGGAAGTCCTCGCGCAGGGCCGTGATTGCGCCGCTGCCTTCGAGGATGGACGTCTGCAGCGCGCCTACCTTCTCCTCCTTGGAGGCGCCACCGCCACCGCCGCCGCCGCCCGAGATCGAGAGGATCGTGAAGAAGAGGTTGTCGCACAGGTTGTTGAGCAACGAGATCTCGGCGTTCGGGTGCATGCCGAAGAGCAGCGGCGACTCGGGCGGCGACGCCTCCTCGACGTAGATCTTGTAGTCCTCGTACTCGCCCTCGAGCAGCGGGCGCAGGCCGGGAGCGAGCATGAAGTCGGTGTGCTCGTCGACCAGATTCGGGTTGAGGAGCACTGCGAGGTACGTGACGGCGATGCGCCGGTCGTACGGGTCGGTGATGTGCCCGCCGTACATGACCTCGCCCACGAGGTAACGCACGTCGGCCCACGGCGTGGCGATCTCGTTGGCCTCGAGGTAGTTCTGGAGGATCGCGCCGCACACGAGCAAGTCGCCGCTGTTGAAGGCGTACGAGCGCGAGAAGCCCATGGTGCTGAACTTGCGCCGGCCGAGCACGAGCGCGTGGAAGAAGGTGAGCGCAAAGAGCATCGGCCGGTGAGCGAGCGGCTTGGTCGACTTATCGAAGTCGGCCTGGCTGAACATGGCCCACGAGAGGCGCACGTTCGACTGCACGTCGGTGGGCGGCTCGTTGGCCACCTTGATGGCCGACTGCATGATGCCCTCGGGAATGAGCATGAACGTGGGCAAGCCGGGCGGCTCGGCGGTCACGAAGCAGCGGAAGTTCTCGTGCCCGATCTCGGCAGCGATCTCGAGCTTGCGCTCAAGCATTGGCAGCCAGCCCTGCATGAGGTGGACGTTCTGCAGGAAAGCCCAGCCGCCCTCGCGCGTGAAGCGGTCGAGCACATTCTCGCCGTTCTTCTCCTGGCCCTGGCCCATCGAAATGGAGACGAAGTTGCCCTGCAGGTCGGTGTAGCCGAGCTTCTTGCCCAGAGCCTCAATCTCATCGCCGGGGTCGACACCAGGGAAGAGCACGAAGAAGAGCGGCGTCTGGTACGTCGAGTCGATGAAGGTGTCCTCGAGGTCAAAGGGCGGCTGAATCATGAAGCGGTCGCCCAGGTAAGTCTTGATGAAGTTGGTGAGCGCGGCGGTCATGCGATCTGTGCGCAGGGCGCGGATGATGCACAGCTTCTGGAAGCCCGAGGTCTTCTTGAGCCAGTCGCCCGGCAGGTCCTCGCTCTCAGGCTTCGGGTGCTCGACGAACTCGCGCCATGCCTCCACATTGAGCTCGAGGTCCTCGGGCAACGATTTGAAGAATTCGATCTCTTTGAGCGCATGGACACCAGCCCACTGCTGGATGGTCAGGTACTCCTGCACCTTGGCCGTCATCGGCGGCGGGTTGGGGACGCGGGGGCCCGAGACGAGGTAGTCGACTGTGTCGCCCTGCACCTCGTTGCGGCGTACGAGCACGCGCAGCAGGAGCATCGTCGCGACGATGAGCTTGTGCTTGTCGAAGAGGCCGCGGCGCGAGTAGTTGAAGACCTCAAATGTGATATTGTCCACGAGGTAGATGAGGCGCTCGTCGAGCTCCTTACGGAGCTGCTTGGCGTCCTTCACATTGTCGCCCGCAGCTGCGGCCGCCGCCTCCTTCTCCTTGAGCCTTTTGAGCTTGAGCTTGGGCATGATCATGTTGTCGCCATTGTCATCCTCCCAGTCGTCGCCCGGCAACTTGCGCCCGGCGATGGCGCGCTGGAAGACGATGTTGAACGAGGCGAGCGAATAGAAGTGGAAAGTGTGCACCTTGAACAGGTCCGAGAGCAGGAAGAACATGAGCGCGCCGCGATTGGCCACCGGACGGTACATCTCCGAGGCCTCGATCATGACCACCTCGGTCTGCTTGGCGATGATAATCTTCTCGCCCACCTCAATCGAGGTGGCCTTCGAGTCTTCGAGGTTCTCGATGAGCTCAATGTTCTCGGTCACGTCGCCTTCAGCCTCGGCGAGCTGCTTGAGGATGCCCGCCTCGAGCTCGGAGAGCTTGATCTTGAAGCCGTTCTGCTGCGCGATCAAGTCTGCCTTGAGCTGCGCCAGGTCGGGGCGCTCGAGCTTGACGGCCACGTCGAGCAACTGGTCCTCGAGGCCGTCCTCGGTGACCATGAAGTTGACGAGCGTCGTCTCGGCCTGGATCTCGGGCGGGTAGTGCGGGTTCGAGAGCTTCGTCTGCAGGTAGAGCTTGAAGTTGGGCGAGTAGTCCACCTCCTTGTCGCCGAGCTTGACAATCTGGTTGCGCCCGCGCTTGATCGTCTGGCGGCCAATGACCGGGCTCAGCACAGCGTCGACGACCAGCTGGATGTTCTCGATCATGCACGGAGAGCCACTCTCGATGCACGAGCCGAGAACGGTCATGATCGTCTTCTGGCCGAGGCGCACCACCTTCAAGCCGCGCTTCTCCTCGTGCTTCTTGATCCACTTGATGCCCTGCAGCTGCGGGTCGATCATTAGCGGCCAGCGCGCGCAGCTGGTGACGATGGCGCCGTTCTCCGTCGACACAGGGTCGGCGGGTAGCTGCTCGTTGTTCCAGCCGGCTACCTGCGAAGGCGTCGTGAGCACGGAGAGCGGGTTCATGCCCTTTTCGGACATGGGCACGCCACCCTTGGCCGAGGCGACATCGCCCTTCAGGTAGGGTAAGAAGGTCTGCTGCATCAGCGAGATGCGGAAGCGCTTGTTAAAACACCCGATGTACGAGACGAATGCCGAGGCGAGCAGCACGTCACCCACAAGAATGTTCAACTCGATGCCAAAGTCGATGATGCCCTGCTTCCAGCGCGCGCCCTCGGAGCCAAGCGCCGCCATCAGACGCTGCGCGAGGCCGAGCTTGCGCTCGCAGCGCTCCGCGTCGGCGAGCACTGCCTCCTTCTCGGCGACGGCGGCCGCGAATTGCGCCTCGAGCTCAGCGACCGTTGCCTCGGCGGTGGCCTTGGCCGCGAGCGCCGCGTTCTTGGCTGCGACGGCCGTGTCGAGCTCCGCGGTGGCCTGGAGCGCCTGCAGACGCATGGGCTCGACATTCTCGTTGATGTCGTTGTAGACGTTGATGTTGATGATGAAGTCAGTCAGGCCGGCGGCCGCATTCGACTTCTTGCGCTGGATGTCGACGTTGAAGTGCTCGAGTTTGAGCAGGTCCTGGATGTTGGCAAAGTTGGACTTGGGTAGCTCGCCACTGTCGATGCGAGCCTTGAAGCCCAGCATGGTCGCAAGGAATTGGGGTGGCGGCGACATCATCGCCACCGCTGCCTTCCAGCTCGTGTCAATCTTCTTGAAGGGCATGTCTTTGGTCTGCAGCAAGCAGATGCACGCGGCGGTCACGTCCTCGACGCCCGAGGGCGGCTTCTTGAGCGCCTTGAGCTCGCCGAGATCCTTGACGTTCAGACCCTCGAGCGCGGCCGCGGCGGCGACAAGCGCGGGCTCGGCCGCCGCCAGCTTGACCTCAATGCCGGCCTTCATCTCAAGCACCTCCTTCTCCTTGATCGTGGCGGCGGAGGCGATCTTGTTCGCCTTGGAGGCCTCCTCGCCAGCCTTGGCCTTCTCCTCCTCGAGTTTGGGGATCATTGCGTCACATTCGGCCTTCTTCGCCTCGACCTCGACGGCCTTGACCTTGAGGTTCTCCTCGAGCACGGCCACTGACGCGGCGGTCGACTCGAGCTTTATCACGCCGTTCGTGAGGCGCGTAATGTTCGCCTGGGTAGCATCTCGCCGCTTGGCGAGCATCGACTTGTAGAGTGCGATCAGCTCGAGGAAGGACTTGGGCGTCGTGTAGTTGAAGCGGCGCTCCTGCGACTCGTAGAGCTCAGAAATCTTGTTCACGGCGATGAAGGAGTACGGCATGAAGTTCTGGATGTTGTTGCGTGATTCGTCCGAGCCTAGGTCGACTTCGGCGAGGAATTTCTTCGACACCGAGTTGAGCGCCTCCTCGGGCCACGGCTGGAACCAGTCGATGACGACGCAGTTGACCAGCGCGGGGAAGCGACGCGTGCGCACCTTGATCGGCTCGCCGATGGGGCTGAAGCACAGAATAACGTGCAGATTGTCGCGCACCGTGTTGATGAATGCGTCCCAGCAGTTGTCGCGCGTGTCGGGCAGGCCGGCGCGCTTGACGACGGGGCGCATGTTGTTGATGATGTCGTCCATGTCCTCAGCGGGGAAGAGGCCCGGGATGTTGCCGGACGAGAGCAAGTCGTTCATGAACACGAGGAAGCGCTCGTCAGCGATCTGCTGGTCGGTGAAGATGAACGAGATGCCCTCACCCTTGAGCCCCGACTTCTTGTACATTGTCTGCAAGTCTGCCTTGAGGTCGTTGACCGAGTAGCGCGCAGTGATCACGACTTGGAACGCCGAGAAGCCGTTGACAAAGGTGGCGAGGCGCGCGAGCGACTGCTTGCCCATGCCGCCGACACCGACCATGAGCGCGTGGCCGCCGCTGCTCTCGATGATGCGCGAAATGCGGCACACGTGGCGCATGGCGTCCTCGAAGAGCACGAGGTTCATCGCGGCGTTGGTCTCGTTGTACTCGGCGAGCGCGCCGTTGAGCAGGCCTGACAGGTCGGGGAAGCTCGCAACCTTGTCGTAGATCTTGTCGCCCACGCCCTGCGCAAAGTGGCAGAAGATGAGCGGGTTGCAGAAGAGATTCGGGCCCGACAGCTCCTTGAAGAACTTGGTGGCCTGCTCCTTGGCGCAATCCTGGTACTTCTTCAGGTCCGAAGTGCTCACGAGACGGTCGCCGTACACGCGCTCGGACTCGTGTAGCCAGAGCTGCGCAAGCTTGAGCGGCTCGGTGACCTGGCCGGCCTGGCCCATGAGCATGCCCTGGAAGACACCCGCCATGTGGCGCACGTTGAACTCGTAGTGGAAGTTGGTGGCCGTCTTGCGGAAGGTGCGCATCACCGCCTTGTGCAGCTGCAGTGCTGCCTGCACGAGCGGCTTGCCTGCCTCCTGGCACTCCGGGGTGAACTTGGAGAGGTGGCCCATGAGGAAGGTTTGGTAGATGGTCGAGAGCGCCTCGCTCGAGGGGAAGCCGACGGCGTACGTGGCAAAGAGGCGCTGCAGACGCGGGTTGATGACGAACGAGCCCGCGGTTGGGTTCATGGCAGAGAGGTACTGCGTGTTGAGCAGCACTTTCTCCGTCAACTTGTTCAGGTCGTAGATGTGGCCGTAGCCCGCGTGCTGGCGCATGAGCGAGATGTTCGAGGCGGTGCCATAGTTGTCGAGCGCCGCCATGTTGAGATCGTCCACGAAGTAGATGAGCTTCTTGTTTCCGGGCGGGCCAAAGTTCTTACCCGCCTTCTTTTCGAGCGGCGCCTCGATGACCTTCGAGAACAAGTTAGCGTTCGTGAAGTACGAGATGTTGATGGTGAGCGAACCGAACTCATCGGGCAGGCTGCGCAGCTTGCCGTTGATCATGGCGGTCTTGCCGCAGCCGGCCGAGCCGATGAGCATCATGCCGAACTTGTTCGGGAGGAGCTGGTCGAGCCAGAAGGAGATGGCGACCGTCTCCATGGTGGGCACGGTCACAACCGACATCTTGGTTGTAGCCGAGTCGAACGCCAGCTCGGGCACCACGTCGGACCACGAGGCGAAGTCCTTCTTTGCCTTGTCGACGTAGACGTCGAAGACCTCGCCGCGGTGCGGGAACTTGATCGTCTTGTACGTGTCCTTCCAGTACTGCGAAAACTTCTTGCGATAATCGACGCCGCTCGTGATCGACATGGCGCCGCCAAAGGCCCACACGGCGGAGAAGACAAAGTAGATCTCCATCATCTCAGCGTCCTTAGTGCCCAGGTTCTCGACGGTCCAGAGCGCCTGCAAAAAGTTGGTGATCGCCTGCACCATGCCGAAGTCGAGCAGTGGCGTCACGTGCTTGTAGTTGAGCGAGAGCTCAAGCAGCGTCGGCGCACAGTACCTGGCGAAGAGCTCCTCGGCCTTGGCCTTGCGCGCCTTGCGCGCCTCGCCCTTGACGGAGACTGGCTCCTCGGCCGACCACCAATCAATCCACGACTGCACGTAGTTCTTCCACTGCGCCAAGTCCGAGATGTAGAGCACGCCCGCGCGCGTGACGGTCGCGGGCGACGCGAACAAGAGGTCACGGATTTCGAAGATGAGCTTCATGTTCTGCAGCACACGGATGCGCTCGTTGGAGGCGAGCGTGAGAAGACGGTTGTCGTCCATCACCGAGTTCATGTTCTCGATCCAGTTGGCATCGAGGTCACCGTCGAGGATGAGCCACTTCGGGTTGGAGTCGGTCGCGTTCTGCATGTCACGCATCGTCGACGAGAGCAGGCCATCCTTCCACTCGCGCGTGGCCATGTTGATGAAGCCGTACAGCTCGTTGGGCGTGATGGCCTTCGGGTTGAGGTCCTTCCACACAGTCTTGCCCATCTTGCCGCCCTTGGTCCACACGCGCGCGAGCGTCTGCCACGACATCGACTTGTTCGAGCCCGACAGGCCAATGCAGAAGACCGAATGGCGCAGGAAGAGCAGGTCCTGCAAGTCGACCACATTAGCGATGAAGTAAGCCTCCGGCTGCAGCATTGGTGGGAAGCGCGAGCCCATGACACCACCGCCTCCCAAGCGCCCACTCGTGTCGAGCTCCGTAGCCGTATCCGCGATGAGCTTCTCGAATTCATAGTCGCGCATGCGGGGCATGAGGTCGAAGACGTCGCCGAAGAGGTCCTTGATGAGACCCATGAAGACGATCGCGTCGTCGCCCGCAATCTTGGAGAGGTTGAAGTCGCGCAGCGCGCGCATGAGCAGGCCCTGCTCATAGACGTCAGGGAAGAGTCCCTTCTTGCCAGGGCCGTTGGGTCCGTCGCGCTTAAGGTGCGCCGGCATGGTCGGCCCATCGACGGAGGAGAGCATATTCTTCTCGGCACGGAGGAAGGCGCCCGCGACCTTGAGCACCGAGCCGATGGCGCGCAGGCCCCAGTCATAGTGCAGCTGCTTGCCGGGTGGCGACGGGTTTCCACCGAGCAAGTCGCCCGAGAGCTTGTACAGCGTGTAAAACTTCTTGCCGAGCTCGGCGGCGGTCGTGTAGCCCTCGGACATGAGCATGTTCTCCATGATGAGCTGGAAGTCGGGGACCATCACAGTCACGGGGCGGAAGAGCACCTTGAGCGACTCGGGCAGCTCCTGGCGCCCAAGGTAGCCGGGGTTCATCGTGATGAACGACATGCAGCCGTCGTAGTGCAGGTAGAGCTCGACGCCAATGAAGCGGAACGTGTTGCCGCCCGCACGCATGCCATCGAGGCAGCACTTCCACTGGATGGTGCACACCGAGAGCACCTCGGCTGCGAGCCGGTTGAACTCGTCGAAGCAGCCCCACGAGCCCGACGAGGCTAGGCCCTTGAAGATGTCGTTCATGGTGAGGTAGTCCATCTCGGGGCCGCAGTTGAACACGTACACCGTCTTGCCGAGCTGGGCGGAGAGATCCTTGGTCGACTCGGTTTTGCCGGTGCCGGCGGGGCCCTGCGGCGCGCAGCCGAGGATCAAGTGCGCCGACTGCGTGGCGGTGATGTAGATGCGATCGGTGAGCGGCGTGATCACGAGGCGGCCCGCGCAGCCGAGGTACTCGAACGAGTAGCGGAAAAGGGCGTCGCAGATGTACAGCACAGCGTCGACCGCCTCGCCCCTGTCGAGCTCCGGGTTTTGACCGCCGTGGCCCACGTGCTTCTCCCAGCGCGTCTTGAGCTGGCCGAGCCACTCGAAGTGGTCGGGGCGGTCGACACCCATGACGTCGAGTTTGTAGTTGATGTCACGCGAGTGGGCCTCGAGGGTGATCACGTTCATCGCGGCGCGGCGGTGGAGCTTCTGAAGCTCGCCCTGCACCATGGTGATCACGCCGGAGAGCATCTCGAGCTGGAACGCGTAGTACGTCTTGAGCGCACCCGGGTCGCTGCCATCCATGAGCTTGTTGAGCGCGGCATCGGTGCACAGCGTCCACTGCTGCTGCGTCGTCACGAGCGAGAGCTGCGCGATGTGGTTGTTGCAGATCCACGTCGGGCGGTCGTCGCCGTTCTTGCCGGTGGTGTAGTAGTCATCGATGGCCTTGCCGAGCTGCGCGCGCATCTCGTTGCGCATCTTGTCGATGAGCTGGTTGAAGTAGTTCTCCACCTTGCCGTTGAGCGTGAGGGTGCCGAGGTTGTTCATCTTGCACTTCTCGCCCTCGTTGGAGGTGAACGAGATCACGGAGCGCTCCTCGCCGGGCGTTCCCTCGAGCGCGACGCCTGCGACACCCTGGCAGATGGCGTTGATGTTCTTCATCACAACCCACGGCCGGTTGCCGTTGGACAGGATGTCGAGGAGCATGACCTGGGATGCGAAGTAGAAGCGCGGGAAGATGGCGCGCTTTGCGTCGAGGAAGTCGCTCAGGGCCTTCTCGCAAAGCTCGAGGTCAGCCGCGACGCCCTCGAGCTGCTTCATGAGCCCCTCCTTGGCGCAGCTAATGACACAGTTCGGGTCCTTCTTGAAGTGCAGCAAGAGCTCCTTGAAGAGGACGTCAACATTGGCGAAGCGCTCGGCGTCCATGGGCAGCTCCTTCTTCACCTCGTCCGAACCGATGAAGAGGGTCTCGAGGTACGCCCACTTGCGCTGCGTCTCGGACATCTGGCCGAGCACGTCCGAGACGGCCGAGAGCTTCTTTTGCCAGCCGACGACGAGCGCCTCGAAGGTGGCGAGGTACTTGGACGCCATCATACCCTGCACCACGAGCTGATTCTCCTCGAGCATCTCAAAATTCTCCTCGGCGAGATTGATTAGGTGCACTTCGACATTGCCCGAGGCCATCTTTGTCTCAAGGCCAAACTTGACCGTAGTCCACGTCTCGGCGAGCTTGCCGAGCGTCTGCTCCATCTTGTCCTCCTTGTTGGCCTGGTCGACCACCTCGCCGACGTCGTCGACGAACTTGTACAGCTCGAGCCGGAGCATGTCGGCGAGGCAAAAGGCCGGGTCGAACTTGCCATCCGTGACGGCGATCTGCTTGCCGGTGACTTGCATGAGCCTGGTCCAATGGCGCTGTCGCATCGAGGGCGACTTGAGCTCCGAGATGCACGGAACCGAGACGAGGAAGTTCTTGATGACCGCATCGATGCCCAAGTAGACGTCCCAGTTGCGCACAGCCTTGTCCATGCCCTTGACGATCTTCTGGAAGGTCTTGGTCTCCTCCTCGAGCGCGCCGCCGTTGATCTGGTCCCAGAGCAGCTTCTTCCACTCCTCGAGTTGGAAGTTGACCATCTGCTCGAGGTCCCAGAGCGACTTGCACTTGAGCAGGTCGCCGCGCATGTCAGCCACCTCGGCGCGGATCTTCTCGGTGCGCTCGGGGAACTCGAAGAGGGTGCCCAGATCGACAAGCTTGGAGACTTCGCCCTCGCGCTCGACGACGAGGACCAGGTGCTCGAGCAGCTTCGCGTACGACTTCTCGGCGCCGTTGTCGATCTTGAAGACGTCGTCGGCAAGCAGCTTCTTGTGGTGCTTGTCGAGCTCCTCCTCGAGCTTCGCGATTTCGTTCATCACGTTCTTCGCCTCGTCGTCCTGCAGCGGCTTGATCTGCTTGCGCACTATGGGCGCAGCCTTGGATGCGACGTTGAACTCCTCCTGCACCGAGTCGAGCTTCTTCTGGATCGGTGCGGTCTTGCCCATGTTGTGGAGGATCATGTAGTTTATCGTCTCTTGCGTCTGGTCGAGAAGGAACTGGATATCGACGCCACGGTCCTTGATGACCTTGAGCGCGGACATGACGTCCTTGAGCTGCCGAATGTCGCCTGGCTGCAGCGTTGCGCCCTTGTTGAGGTTTTGGTTGGTCTTGATCATCTCCTTGCCCAGGTCCTCGAGCGACTGCTTGACGTACTCGGTCATCGTGTCCTTGAAGTCGCCTTTTTTCGGGTTGAGCATCGGCGCAATGTCAAGCTTGTCGACGACCTCGAGCATCCCGCCCGCCGGGCCCATCGCCATCGACACGACGACTGGCATCTCCATGCCGACGATGATGTTGTGGCGCGCCTTGGCGAGCGTGGAGTCAATGCCGCACCGGTAGATGCGCGTCCACAGCTTAGCCTTCATGTCGAGGCTGTAGATGTCGTCGTAGTACGTCACATCCTTTGCAGTGGGGTCTGTGCTGCCGCCATAGATGTACAGCTTATCCTTGATGATCTCGAGCTTCCAGCCAAAGCGAGCCGTGGGCGCGTCGCCGCCGACGCCCTCGATCGACCAGTCCTCTAGCATAGTCTTCGGCCGGAACATGGCGCGCGCGAGCTTCGAGGGCACACCCATCTTGTTGAGCGTCTCGATGTAGGCGGTGCGCCGCGCGAAGAGGTCCATCTCCTTGACCTCCGACTGCTCAAGCAACGCGGACGACCAGGCGCCCGTCGCCGGGTCGAGCGTGTAGATCATGTCGGGGATCACCTCGGGCGGCGGCGGCGCATCTGCTCCTCCCTCGGCCGGAGGCGGGGCCGCCTCGGGCGGCGGTGCCTCGGGCGGCGGTGCCTCCTCCTCGGCGGCGGGCTCTTCATCGGCGGGAGGCTCGGCCTCGGCCTCGCCCTCGGCCGGGGCCTCGGTGGGGGGCGGAGCCTCAAACCCAAGCTTCTTGTCGGTGTCGAGGTCGGGGAAGCCCGGGTCCTTGGCAATGTCCTTGACGACCACGTAGATCTTGGCGCCATCGGTGAAGATGCGGACGTAATCGCGCAGCTTAGCCGGCGTGCCCGAGACCATGACTGACCTCCAGCATCCCTCGAAGTTGATGTTCATCGTGAAGCCGCGCACCGGCGAGAAGTCGACGACGTCATCGTACGGGTTCTCGTCCACGCCGAGGGTGACCTGGTACTTGCCAGGGGTCGGCACGTAGTAGCTGATCTCGTACCGACCGTTTTTCAGGTCGACGATGTTGCCGTTGCCGAAGGGCGTCTCCTCGAGCGGCACGTCCTTGTTGGGCCCCTTGATGGTCAGGTTGATCAGGTCGTTGCCCGTAGAGCGCAGCTTTCCGCCAATGTCCTTGGCCTGCATGATAAACTTGACCGGCTGGCCCGCCGGGTTATTCTGGAGCAGGCCGGGGCCGAAGGCGATGCAACGCTTGGCCTGCGTGTTCGCGTAGAATGAGTACTTGACCTCGTTGATGGTGTACGCGTCGCCGCCGAGGGACACGCGCACGGTGACGTCGAGCGCGCCAAACTTGGTGAAGTCGGGTGACTTGCACTGCAGCTCCGTCTCGGAGATCCACACGCCACCCACGGTGGCCTCAGCCTTCTTTTGGTCGGTGAACCGCACCGAGACGAGCGTCGTCTGCTTGAAGCGCAGGCCGTACAGCGTAATCGGCGTGCCGCCGGTCTGCGGGCCCGTGTCGGGCGTCATCGACTGCAGCGCATAGGGCGGGCCGACGACGCCCGCCACGTTGAGGATCAACAGGTCGTTCCACCAGCGCTGGCGCCAGCCGCCGAAGAAGATGAGGTTGCCGTTGGCCAGGTCGTACGCGCAGCCCGTGTCCTCGCGTGGGCTCGGCGACGTGCCCGCGAGCGTGAACTTGGTGTCCCACTCCATGTTGGTCGAGTCCATGCAAGAGACGAGGTTGGAGAACTCGCGCGGGCTCGTCTGCCCACCGAAGACGAAGAGCCTGTCCGAGGGGACGCTCTCGATGTTGATGGCCATGTGGTTCCACAGCTTGGTGGGCAGCTTGGGCCACACGATCGGGTTCTCGTCCTCGGGGTTATATGCGTCGGGCAGGACCCACTCATTCTTAACGTAGTCATAGCAGTGGACGTCGTCGTAGAAGCCGGGGTCCGTCTTGCCCTCAGACCAGCCGCGGCCGCCTGAGACGATCAGGATGGGGCCGCGGGTGCACGTGCAGTGGTCCGAGCGTGGCTTGGGCGCAGGACCGCGGGTGTTCCCTACTTTGACCCAGGTCCACGAGTCGAGCTCGAGGAAGTGCACGTCCATGTAAAAGTCACGCGTCGTGCCCGGGCCGCCGTAGCCGCCGACCACGGCCACCTTCGACTTCTCAGGCTCGCGGATGTCTTCGACCTCGGTGGCCGGGAATGTGACCAGGTTCGCGGTGTGGTGCGAGCGCGGGCACGGGGGCGTGCCGGCGCACTCCTTGATGTTCCACTCCATCTTCGCGACCGAGAGCACGTACGAGTCGTTGAAGCGCATCCCTTTGTTGAGGCCGCCGAAGACGAGCACGGTATCATCGCCTGGGAGCAGCGTCGCCGTGTGGCGCCAGCGGGGCGTCGGCTCATCGCCCATGGCCTCGACGAGCGTCCACGAGTAGACATCGCCACCGAGGCCGAGCTCCCACGTCTCATTGAAGATCTGGACGGTGTTTCCATCTTTGGCGACGCCGCAGCCACCAAAGATGATGGCCTTGTTGCCACTCACTGTGATACTGTGCCCCGAGCGTGCGGACGGCCCGTCTCCTTTGGTAGTTACCGGCTGCCAGGCGATTTCCCCCAACTTCTTGGCGGTTGCCATCTGCGCCGGGAGCGGATTGGCGAGAGATGAGCTGGCGGGGGGTCGAGCGGGTCAAGGTATGCCGGACGTGACCGCTCGGGAACGCGTGAGTTCGAGTAGCACGCAGCGACCTCGCCGCCACTAAGCGAGGTAACTCCAGGGGTCCGTGGAACTCCTCGACAACGTCAGCAGACGGCGGCATGCTCAACGCGGCGCGAAGAAACGTCCGAGAATCTAGAAAGGGTTTACTTGTAACCGACACATACCTAGCACACGCTGGACGTACCCGCCCGAACGCGATGCGCAATTGTCTACAGGTGGTGAATGCATACAATACGGGCCGGCTTACAATCACGGGAGCGCGGGAAGTATAGAGCAAAAAGTATCAGGGTCGGGGCATAGCGGCATACTTCTAGAGAAGTGCAGCATCTTTAGAAGTATGCCCCGATCCTGATGCACCGTACACGCTTAGTATGCCTGGGGGTACCCCCCTCGCCACTTGTAGCGCTGCCTGTTGGCGGGTTTTACTTACTTTTATCGCTAGACTTGAACTTGTTGACATGTTGATGATCAATGTACTATGTCGGAAGACGGAACGTCATATGTTCAATCGAAGGCTTGATGATGATGTTTGTCCGGCCCCGTGTGCAGCTCGCGTTACACGCCCCTGCTCGGTAAAACGTTCGACGTACTCGTACACGGGCAAAACCACAATGTGCCTAACAATGCAGGTGCAATCTACCTGCGCTAGACGAAGATTGGCACGCCAATGAGCTTGCTGACCAACGTCACCACGAGAGCCGCCGGGAGAGCCGCCGCAGCGTTTCCAAGCCCCCATGCGGCGACGATAGCCAGGGCGCGGTTGAGCACCGGCTCGCTCTCTCGCAGCGGCAGCGCTTGCCGGAGGCGCATCGTGAAGTTGCGATAGGTTGGTGTGAGCAGCAAGCCCAGCACGATGCGTGCGGGCAGCAGGGGCGCCTCGAGTACGAGGCGGATGGAGGCCAATTGGCTCATGAACGCGATCCACTGGCCCGGAGCCAGTGGGGAGAGCGCTGATCTCATGATCGTCGAGATCCTAAATGGGATGAGCGACATGCAGGCTTGGGCCAAGGCATGAGTGAGATGCAGGGGCCAAGGCATGAGTGAGATGCAGGGGTCAAGGCATGAGTGAGATGCAGGCTTTGGCATGAGGGATCGGTCGAAGCTGCGCACTCACCAGGCAGCCGCTATCGTCAAGCTGAGCTGCAGATTCGCGATGAACGAGTACGCGAGGGTCGCGACCGCCGCATACTGGACAATGGATACAATTAAGTCATCACGCTGCCCCTGACTCAAGCCAACGAATAGCCGTTTCCACAGAGCAGCAGGGAGGTCGTCAAAGTAGCGGTCGCGTACGTCTGCAAGAGCTCCGTCAGCAGCCGACAGAGCTGTGCGCGTTAGGTCGCCGAACTCGTACTCCTCGAGATCCTTTCCGGTGAAATTCGTGAATGCCTTCCGCGTAATGTCGCCGAACTTGTAATCTGACGCATCCTTTCCAGTCAGCCCCGCCACTGTGCGCTTGGTCAGATCGCCAAATTTATCTGCCACATGGATGATGCAATCGACTGTGGCTCAGCCGGCCATCAAAGGTGCAGGGTTCGATTCCAGGAGCGCACAGGTACGATCGCCCGTGATCTGCTGCATGGCACCCTCAATCGCACCCCCAAAGAACTTACTGGCCTCAGCACCCAGGCCATTGGTACTGTTGCTTGCGGAAGACGCTGAACTCCGTATCGCACGGATCCGCGGTGCTCGCGGGAACGATGACAACGCGTATGCATCGACTCGGTGCGAGCCCAGCAACACCATCATAGTTTTGATCTTGACGTTGTTGTTTATCATGCCCTGAGCCTGCGTCCTCGTGCGAGCGCGCGCGAACTCTCGGCTGTGAACACATGTGAACAGCGCTGGTGAAACGAAAAGCGTCTCGTGCCGCGGTCGCGGTCCCCCCGCGCTCACCACACCACAGTCTCAAAGGACGGCTCCGCACCCCTCGGTCAACACAAGTACTGATACCTCGCTCATATCTTATAACGACCCGCGTAATCTAAATGTGAAAAGACTAGTAAGTACGTTGTTCGCCCACCTGCGGAAAAGTGTCGTGGGGCACTACGAACTTGGCACACAACATCGTTCGAGGCAGTCGTCCAAGAGCATGGTCAGCTCAAGCGTGGCGAGCACTGACGCGAGCTGACCGAGGCTGCCTGGGATGTTCGCTGATGGTGCTCCGCGTCTGCTGGTATCGACGATCGCGTCATTCAACAGGCCATTCAGCGCCTTGGGCTGCCATGTGACAAGCAAGGTAGCCTCAGCCCATCGCTGCCACTCGGGGTATCCATTCTCAGCTGCCAGCTCTCGCGCTCTTCGTCGCAGGAGCTCCATTCGCTCTGTATTGCCAGCCTGCCCGTACCAGAAGGCAGAATTGTGCCAGCCCGTCCCGAATTCGCCGACGTGAACAGCCTCACGGCGGTGAACGAGTGCGTGTGCATGAGTAGCCTCTGACGCCGCTTCGCTCCCATAGACGGGAGGACCTCCGAACGTCGTACCATCAGGCCAAGACAGTGGAGTCACGAGTGCGTGGCATTCGTCCGCGCCGCCTCCTGCAAGCATGAGGAGAGCCACCGCAACCTTTGCATGATCGGAGCCGCCAAGCGACTCGATGGCAGCGTTCACATCTGAAGCAATCGCCTGTGCCTCAGGCCGCAAGGGCGCGCCGCTTGATAGCCTTGCCTTTTGGAGGTGCTCTAGCGGGAGATAGAATAGAGGACGCAGCTCAGCGGCGTCAGTGGGCCAATTCTGTATCGCTAGGCGTGCCGCCGAGATTAGGGGCGGCAGACTGCGAGTCGGCACAGCACTCAGAGCCGCGGAGATCAAGGCGATGGCCATTCTCACTAAAGCGCCGACTTGGGCGTGCTGCAGCAGTTCAGTTCAGTTCAGTTCAGTTCAGTTATTCAGTTCAGTTCAGTTCAGTTCAGTTCAGTTCAGTTCAGTTTCATTCGGAGCACATTCGATAGGCTTCCGTATGGTTGTCTGTTGTTTATGTAGTAACTGAGGCCACGGGTCGGGTGAGACGCGTTAATGAACGAATCGAAAATGAATAGGTGAAAGCTCTCTCTACATTGGCGAAATGGCGGTTGATGAGAGGTGCGCGTAAAGCCGTGTCTTTACCGCGTAGAATCGAGACGCTCGCGTCCGCGGGTAGTGGAGCCTACAAACCGAGCTCCGTCGCAAGGAAGCGAGGGAAGGCCGTTTCATCCGCGGGCGGCCATGGCTCGAACGCCGGTGGCTTCTGGCCCAGGTCGCGGAGTGTCACAGCCAGCTGGCTCGGGACCGTTGAGAGCAGGTGCCGTCGCTCGTGCAGCTCGCCGGCGAGCTCCTGCTGGTGGTTGTGCATCAGAGCGTCGTTGACGACGACTACCATGATCGCACGAAGCCGCATGCCCTCGAGGATCGACCCCGCGCCCGCATGGCTGATGATCAGCGCGGCACTTCGCATGTCGTCGTCGAGAGACGGCTTGAAGCGGTACCTGGTACGAGTTATGAGAATCGAACGGCACAGTGTTGAATGATGGTGCGTCTGAGGCTGGTTGCAGGACGAGGCGCAATATCAGCGTGCTCATCGCGCACCAGTCAATCTGCAGCGGCGGCGGTGGCGATGACGGCAGTGACGGTTCCGTGCCTCGGCCGAGCTGCATCACGAGCCTTGTGTAGCCTTGTGCGGCCAGTGTGGAGAGCACCTCGTCCGAGAGCAGCGTGGTCGTCAGCTCGTCGAACTGGGTCGTGCCAACGGTGGCGAATACAATCCTTGGACCCGATCCACTGTTGTGAGACGTACGTTGTCCGCGCTTGGGGCTGGCACTCGCGCGCTTGGGGCTCGCACTCGTGCGCTTGGGACTCATACGCATTCGCTCGTCGGCTTTGCACACGCGATCTGTGCCCGGTACGGCGCTCCAAAAAGCAGTACGGTACAGTACCCGGTACATGTACCGCGCCACTATGGCGACTTAGCTATTTGCCGTGCACTTCGACCGATGAACCCGCACTAATCGTCTATAAAGTCTCGGTCTCGTCTCCTGTTTCCTGACGCCCTCGCCCTTAGCCTTACAACTTGCGACCGGACGGCGCGTTGTCGACGTCGTCTCACTCGGCGCGTTCGACGCGAGCCTCAGACACAGTGACTACAACAGGCGCGCGCACATGCGACCTTCGACAACACGGTGCTCACGTGGCAAGCCCGGGCATGCAGCCGCTGCCACGCGTCGCGTAGTGGGCCGCGAACGCATGGCTCGGCTCCCAGTTTCGGAACTGCTCGAGCTCGGGCTCGCCGAAGCCGAAGAAGGTGGTGCGCTCACGCCCCCAGCCGACCGCGTCGCGCTCTTGCACGATGGTGGCCGTCACCGTCGAGGGTACGTTCCCTAAAAAGTAGGGCGCCGCGGCGCAGATGGTCTGGTCGACGGTGAGAGCGAACTCGTCACCGAGCGCGGGAGGCGGCCCGTACCGACGCCCAGCGGCGATGGCGGCTCGAGCGGCAGCCTCGACGGCGGACGATGTGGCATCAGCGGCGGTTGGCTGGGCGCTCGGCTGGCCGTAGCGCGCGAAGCTGATGCCGTGCCGCTCCCTAAGAAGGTCTTCAAAGAGCTCAGGGCTCGGCGAGTCGGTGGCCAGAAAGATGTTGCCTGGCGCGATGCCCCACTGGTCGCGCGCCGCGACGATTCTCCTGGCGACCGCCTCCGTCGAGGGGTAGCACATGTCCATCGTGATGTTCCAGCCAAAGCAGCGTTGCCCCCATGCAGTATGGCAAAAGTCATGCAGCCGATCGGCGCCGCGACGGATGTGGACTGCCAAAAAGGGCGCCGTGCCGAAAAGGGCGGTGCGCACGCGCGTCGCCTCGGCATGAATCGGCCCAACGTACCGCAGGTGGCCACGCGTGTACCGCAACGCCTCGTCCCAGCGCAAGTGGTCCATCCCCATGCCCACGGACGGCGCGGCGTCGAAGGCAAGTACCTCAGACGCCTCGTCACCGTACGTCGCGCGCCACCACTTGGCACCCAATCCCGCCTCGAAGCGCGAAAAGTAGCCGTGGCGGCTGGCGTCGTCGCTCACCCACCGCAGCTCAGACTGCTGCTGCAGAAAGTGAGGGAACTTGGCGGGCAGCTTCGTGGCGAAGCTGATGTTGTGGAACGCGAAGAAGCGCATCTGCGGCGGTCCTGAGCCAACGGCGCGGCAATGGAGCCGGGGCAGTTCGCGTGCCTGCCCCTCGGGTAACCACTCGCGTAACTCGCGTACGTCGAAGCCGGCTTGGCGGAGGGCGGTCAGGTTGAAAAAGTGCGAGGTAGGCAGCCAGCGCTCGGTAAAGGCGGAGACGCGCGTGAGGCGCGCGCCAAAGCGCACGAAGAAGCCCGGCAGCACCAGCGGCCGGCACAGCAGCCGTGAGAGGGCGAGCATGTGGATGAGTGAGGCGAGCACATTGTTGAACTGGCCGCAGGAGTGGTAGTCTTGGCGCACGTTGGCGCGAAGATCGTCGTGAAAGCAACCCTCTTCAAAGGGGTTGACCAGCAGGACGCCGTGCGCGCCGCCCGCGGGGCAACGCCCGCCGCTTGGCGTTAAGTCAGCCGGCAGCGGCGGCGGCGTCCAGCCGCTTTGCGCGCCGCACGCTGCGCTCGCCACCGCCATCGCCGCTGCTGCCGAGGGCACCGCGGTGGCCGAGATGTCGCTCGCTGCGCCGTAGCTCAGCGCATCGGGCGGCACGCCGTCGCCGCGCAGCGCGCGCAGCGTCGCCTCATAGGACGCGTCGAATGGCCGCAGCTCGAGCGCCGCATGCGCGTGGCGCAGGGCCCCGGCTGCGTCGCCCAGATGGCGGAGCAGCCGTGCGAGCCCGTGATGCGCGGGTGGGCACGCGTGATCCTCCGCGAGGGCCGCACGGAGCACCTCGACCGCTTCCACGTACTCGCCGATGGCCGACCGCACGTTTGCGAGCCCGGCACTCGCTGCGCAGTCGCGCGGCACAAGCGAGAGCGCGTCTTCGTACGAGGCAGCCGCAACCTTCCACTCGCCGGCGTTCTCGTGCGCGACGCCGAGGCCGCGCAGCGCGGCAGCGACGGCACTCACGTTTGCCTCTGCGAGCCCCAACCGCGCGGCTGCGTGCAGGTGCACAGCCACCTCCGCTGTTGCATATGGCTGCACCTGCAGCGTGAGCAGCCCATAGTGCAGTGGCGGCGCGTGCGCGTGCGGATCGGCGCGCGCGGCGTCGGCAAAGCACGCGCGCGCGCGCTCGGGCGCCTCGTGCTGGAGCTCGAGGCCGAGCTGCAGCCATGCCGCCGCCGTGCTAGCTGGCGGCGCATTGCACGACGTCGCCATTGGAAAAAGCCCGCGCTTCTTTTCACCGCGTTATGCGCTTTGTGTGTTCATGAAAATCTTTATTTTCGATGGGTCGAAGCAACGGTCGCTTCCGTGAATTCACACAGCCCTTTTTCCGCCGACTCGCTTCGGCATGGCTGCCGCCCACCTCGCGTCGGTGGTGAGCCTCTTCGACCAATTCAAGAAATGCTACGACGCCGGCGAGACCAAGGCGGACGAGGCGATCGCCATGCTCGCGAAGCTCAAGATCGCCATGCTCTCTTTCACATCGCTGGTGAGTGGCCAGAGCGGCGGTCACACCAAGCCCAGGACCCTCTGCGAGAGCGCTGCCTCTGCTGACGCCTGCGACGTGTGCGCGTGTGCGCGCTATGTGCAGCCGCATGCAATGGCCGCGGCGCCCTCCCCTGTTGATCGTGTGTTGGTTCACGAGGAGTTGCTCGTCGCTCGCGAGATCCTGGAGCATGGCGCGCTGCTGTCCATCCGGCAGATGGACATCCCCGCCTTTGAGCGGTACGTCGCGCAGCTCAAGGTGTACTACTCCGACGCGTCGATATTGACGCCGTCGCAGCGGCAGTTTCCCATCCTCGGCCTCAACCTGCTGCGGCTGCTCGCGCAGAACCGCATTGCTGAGTTCCACACCGAGCTCGAGCTGATCCCGACCGAGCTGCAGCACGCCAACATCTACATCAAGTACCCCGCGCAGCTCGAGCAGCACATCATGGAGGGCTCATACCACAAGGTACTGTCTGCGAAGACGGACGGCGTCTTCTCGCAGGAGGGCATGTGAGTCGCGCCTTCATCCAATCCCTTCCCCTGTCGGCATCGCCACCCTCGGCCCATTGGCATGAGTGCCTCGCGGAACGCAGCTCGCGCGGCCGCGCGGATCTCTGCGCAATCATCGTGTTCCGGTCGCCCCGCCCCACGCAGGTACTTCATGGACATGCTCGTGGATACGGTGCGCGAGGAGATCGCCGAGTGCTCCGAGAAAGCCTACACGTCCATCGCGGCCTCGGAGCTGCAGAGCATGCTCATGCTCACCTCTGGCGAAGCCCTCGCCGAGTTCGTCGAGCAGCGCGGCTGGCGCCTCGACGGCAAGACCGTCGCCTTCTCGAAGGCCGAGGAGGAGCAGCCCACGCAGAAGCTGCCGTCCGCGCAGCTCATCCAGGAGACGCTCTCCTATGCTAAGGAGCTCGAGCGCATCGTGTGAGCCCGCCGCGGCGCGCCCGTTCAGCTCTGCGTTCCCCACGAGACTACACGAGACACATGTGTTGGACCCCGAGTTACATCGGCGCCCCAAACATCGAAAGTTACACACCCACACTATCCGGATAGAAAGGGTAAAGCCGAGCAGCAGCCTGACCGCCTCCTGGAACTTGCCAAAGAAGGTGACGCTTTCAGAGCATTCCGGTTGGTCCCGACATGTGTCGCTCCTTCAATTGGATTCATGCAAGCTCCCATTAAGGCTTTCGCATCGCACAACTGGGGAAGCGACGCGCTCAACCACAAGCGAGTGGTCAGACTGTGCACTGTGCTCAGGGAACGTGGAGTCGACGTCTGGTTAGACGAGACGCACATGAAGGGCAATATTCTCGACGCCATGTGCAAAGGTATCGACGAGTCGGACGTCGTCCTCGTGTTCGTGACGAGAGAATACATTGATAAAGTCCAAGGTGGTACAATCACTGACAACTGTCGCCGCGAGTTCATGTACGCAAGCCAAGCCCATGCACAGAAGATGATCGCAGTCCGATTCGATGCCGACCTCGGAGCCCATTGGTCTGGGCCAGTCGGGATGGTTTTGGGCTCGACGATGTATGCTGACATGGCAAAGGACCCTATAAGCGATTCAGCCATCGAATCCCTTGTCAAGCTCATGCAACCACACGCGCGTCCTAGAACCGCTGTGGCGCGCACTCACCTCCGATCCGCCGGAGGTGCTGGCAAGATCGCCCAAGATCGCCGCCGCACATCAGGCGCATTGGAGGTGAGTGGACATGGACGCCACGGCCAATCCGAATCCGGCGATGGGACCCCCCGGGACACCAAGCCATCCAGCATGAAGTTCGGGCTGCATGTGGCGTCAGCACCTGTTGGAGTAAGGGACATACGTACTCGCGCCAATCGGCTGGCCAACATTCTCAACTTCCACAGTACTGACCTCCACATAGCGCAGATTGTGAACAAGGCAGCGGAAACGTTGGGGCTGTCGCTGGGCGAAGAGCTCAAGTTCCACGACCGCCTTGAGTTGATCGAGGCCGAGCTTGGACTGCTGCACACCAGCGCGTAAGAGCCCCCGGTTCTTCCGTTCTCTTCGCTCGCAGCCATCGGCCCGGTCGTAAGGCCGGTGGCCGCGCAGTGGGTTTGACTGAGTCGACTCTCCGGACTCGCACTCCGAATGTTATAACATACCTATATACACTACCGGTCTACAGGTAATTATCCCCGTAAACTAAGATCCAAAGGAGATTTACTACGGTACGAAGACTATTCCCTTGATAGCCGCTTTCTCGCCGCGCCGTGCCGCTTGGCAGCGCTCTTGGCCAGGTAGCGCTTAACCCAGGCAGCATGCTCGACGTCGCGCTTGCGTGGGCTGCGCGACTGCCGCGGCTCTTGGCCGTCGTGGTTGTCGTCTTCGGAGGAGCGACGGCGCATGTACCAGGAGAGACCGTGATGCTGCTCATCCTCCATGTGGAAGCGAGGCTGATCCCATCCACGGGCTGCGAGGCGGCGTACGACCGACTCGATGGCAGCGAGATCCGCCGAGACATAGAGCTCGTCAGCCAGATCGGGCCACTGCGCCCACGCCGCATACAGCATCCGCCGGCAATGCTCCTTGACGTGGCCAAAGCCCCGCCTCGGGGGGTACATGGCGCACAGCTCCAGATAGCGCGCCGCAAGAGCATCCTGGTCGACGTACGAACCGTCCGGCCGACGGTTGGAGGAGAAGAGAGCCGGGTTCTCAAGCAGAGCCTCGCCCACCATGACGGCCGCCGCGCCGGTGTGCTCAAGTAGTGAAGCAGCACACCGTGAAGTGGCCACGCCGCCGTTCGCAATGACAGGCACGGCGAGCGCAGCCACGACGTCTCGGATCGTATCCCAGTCGGCGGCGCCGATTCCAAGTTGCCGGCGGGTCTGAAGCCGGGATCGCCCATGAAGGGTTAGTGCGCTGACACCGGCGTCTTGCAGCTTCAAGGCCATCTTGATCGTCCGCGCATGCGTTGTTTGCAGACGCATCTTGACGCTCACTGGCCGCTCGGTCCGTTGGCACAGAGCTCGAACACACTCGAGCGCGAGCTCTGGCGTGTTCTCGAGCAGAAAGGCGCCATAATTTCCCGCCTCCGCGATCTCCTGCGGGCATCCTAGGTTCAGGTCGATAACATCTGAGTCGTCACTGCAAAGCCGCGCGGCGGCTGCAAGATGATCTGGGTCATGACCTGCGAGCTGCGTCACGAGAGGACGGTCCGCACTGCCACCCGGGTCGAATGTTCTCCGCGAGTAAGCGGGCTCCGAGACCATGAGCCGTGCGTTGAGCATGGGTGTGAATGCCAACTCGCAGCCGTGCTCTCGGCAGAGCGTGCGGAACGCTAGGTCGCTCGCGTCGACCATGGGCGCCGCCACGTGGCGTGGGCTGCCGAGGGAACGCCAGGCTCGCCACAAGCTGCTGCCGGTCATCGTCATGCGAGACCAGCCAAGGGGTCGAGGCTCGCCGCGATTGTGAACTCCAAGGGCGCGCTGTGACGGGCGGAAAATGTCGTGCAACGACAACGCGGGGACGCCACGCAGATACGAATGTGCGCTGCCGCTCGCGAGATGGAAAAGTTTTCAAGACGGAGTCGGAATTCCGGGCTTCTCCGGGGATCGGCGAAAACTGCTGTGGGAAAGCAAGAACCTGTTGCATTCGAAGGGGCGAAGGCTACCTCAACCCGCCCGGAGCTTGGGCGCTTGAAGAAGGGCCTCCGGGGCGAGTTCCGGGGATGCCTCCAACGGCGGCGATGACGGCGATGACGATGGACGGTGCGTCGACGTCGAATGCCAGCAACATCGCGTCGCACAACTAGATCGGCGACGCATTCCTCGAGGTCATTGCCACCTCGAATCCAGAGCTGCGAAATGGGGCGCCAAGTGGGCATTCGGTGCCGGAGGAGTTTGTCTGCCAACGAGATCAACGAGTTCAACGCGACGTTTGTGACGAGCATCTACCTCATTCCGAAAGGCAAAACAAACGCGGGCAAGCATCGTGGCTCTCGAGAAACTGGGGCGGCATGATCCACGACCTCAAGAAGCGCTTCCAGCACTCGACGGAGCAGAGTACAAAGGTGAGCTCGCGCGCCTGCGCCGTGTGCGCTTGCTTGCCTGGCTTGCCTGCTGAGCGCGCGCGCGCGCGCCTGCGCCGTGTGCGCCACGCGTCTGCCTGCTTGCCTGGCTCCCGCCAGCCAGCTGCTGCTGCTGACGGCAAGGGATCCAAGCACCCAATGGCGTTTTGAGCAATGCTCTGCGTATCGGGGTTGGCCCGCCGCGCGTGTGCCTGTGCTGAGCGCGCGCGCCTGCGCCGCGCGTCCGCCTGCTTTGCCTGCTTTGCTGCTTGCCTGTTGATGCCTTCGCCTCGTACGCCTGCACTCAGGACTTGAACGGCGACAACAGCGACCAAGCTGAGTGGTACAAGAAGATCAAGGCGAAGATAGGGCACTTGATACACCAAAGAAAAGTCCACGAGTTCACCAGCGCGGAGGCCAATGCCGATGTGGAGCACGAGGTGTTCCACGTTCACGTCAAGGCGCGGTGTTGACCATCTGAGCGATTGGGCGATCGACTTGACGCACGCGCGCGCTCGTTTGGAAGAAGGGCAACAGGAAATTCAACGCGGACACGAAGACGTGGCTGCGGATCTGTTCGCTGCGAAGAGTTCGACCTCGCGATGGTCAGAGGCGCAGAAGGCGAGCGCCGAGCGCGTGCATGAGTTTCGGGGAGGTTCTATTCGTGTCGGGTTGTGTGTAGGCTTGCTATATACATCCTCTGGGGGGCTACGCCCCCACCCCCGGAACTCCGGGGCTGCGCCCCGGAACTCCCAATTTTTCCCGCGGGGCCCGACACCCTTGATAATTTCTCGTCGGCCGCCGCCCGCGCTGGTTCTCGAGGATGATCACGCCTCCCATCCGAAGGCGACCTAGCTTCGAAAGGCTTGCGACGCTTCGTGCCAAGTATAGCTTCCCACTGTCCTCCACCGCTGGCGGGAGGGCTGGTGTAAGTGTCGCAGAGGCAACGCTGACGATTGCCAAGACCTGTATCGGCGGAGGCATCCTGGCGCTGCCCTATGCACATCTTCAAGGCGGTGTGCTCGCAGTGCCGTCAATGTGTCTTCTCGGATTGTGGAACTTGATCACCTCGCAGCAGCTTCTGGAGGCGTATGAGGCGCTCCCCACGTCTGAGGCGCGAGCCTCACGCACCGGCTACTCGGCAGTCGCACATGCCGCGCTCGGCGCTAGCGGCGTGCTCCTGCTCGACGTGTCGGTCTGCTTGCTGCTCACCGGCGTATGCGCCTCGATGCAGGTGTCAGCAGCCCACTTGGTGGAGGAAATCGTGCCGCGCATGGCGCTGCCATTTGGCGACAGCTACAGTGTGCTGGTGCTGTTAAGTGGCGGCTGCCTCGTGCCGCTGGCGCTGTTGCGCGACCTCTCCCGCCTGGCCGTCGTCGCCGGCGTTGGCCTCTCCGTGATCACATTTGGCTTGCTCGTCGTCGCGGCGAGCGGGGTCGCGCGTTTCGGGATGCCGTCGCCGCCCCAGCAGCTGCTCGAGCTGCCAGACCTCTCTGGCGTCGCCTCGTTCTTCAGCATCGCCGCTTTCTCGTTTGGCATGCAAACGAATCTGCTGCCAGTGCGCGATGGCATGGCTGAACCAACTCGTGCACCTGAGGCGCTGACTCTCGCGGTGATCGTCGTGGTGGGTGCCAACACGGCGGTGGGCGTGGGCCTCGCCTGGCTGTACGCGGGAGGAGGAGAAGATGTAGAGCAGCTGATCCTTCTAAACCTTCCGCCCAGCTCGCTGCCAGCTTACTTGGTCCAGGCCTCCACCGCCGCCGTCGCGATCCTCGGCTATCCGCTGCCGATGATGCCAGTGATGCAACTGCTCCCCGCACGCTTGCCGCCGGCGCTGCGCACAGAGGGAAGCGATGGACGAGGCGCCGTCGCGGGCGCGGGCGCTCGTGTGGGGTTCCTCTCGATCACCACGGCGCTCGCCCTTGCTCTTCGCGAGTTTGCCGTCGTCGCTAGCCTCTGTGGCATCCTCGCCATCTTTGTGTGCCTCGTGCTGCCGCCACTCTGCCACCTGCGCCTGTGTTCGTGCCCGCCCTCCCACGACGATGACGGCGTCGACGGCAGCCTCACGTCCAACAACGGGCGCGTGCGCGCGGGAGTCTATGTGCCAACGCGGCGCGCGGACGGCCGTTTGGATTGGCTCCGGCGCAACTCGAGCTTGACACAGGGTGCCCGCTCTCTCACCGGCGCGAGCTGGCGGCCGATGTCGGCACTCGTCGATGCGGCGCTCGTCGCCGTCGGAGTGGGCGCATTGGCTTACTTCACGGCCGCTGCGCTGCGGAGCATGGGGTCGTCCTCGCCGGAACTCGATGATACCGTGGGCGACGTGAGCAACAGAGATGTGAGCAGCGGCGAATTCGTCATGGCTGGGGGCTAGGCGGCGCATCCAAGCTGCCATGTGAGGGATTCGCTTTGTGCTTTGTGGGGCTTTGAGCGATATGATCGAAGAACGCCATGAAGCATGATTGATACAGCGGAGCCTTTTGTAGTACGGTACAACGATCGGACGCGGTTAAGAACGCGGCTGGATCGTCGCTGGTACGGTTCTTACGTTTTCGGGGGCGCACATTTCGCTGTCGCCACACATTTCTGATTGTGATTCGAAACGCATTTACAACCCGCTTAATCATTATTTTTTGCGTAATTCACGGTCCACGCGGGTCGCCGCGGTAGCTACCGGGCGCGGGATCCGCCAGCTCGCCAGCGTCGCGGCCGGATCAACGGTCGAGACACACGGTCAGTAGTCACATAGGGAGCTCTCGCATGGCACGCCACATGGCACGATAAACGCCATCTCGAGACCATGCTCGAGACACATGATGTCGAGATCAGGGGCCATGGTCCAAGGGAGATGGTCCCTGCACCGCACTGTGCGATGCGATCAGAGTATGCTAAGGTTATGCACCGCGTCCCCCGAATATTCTTCGAGGCACGCATCCGCACCAGCCGGTCGGCGAGGACTTCTTCCCGGTTGTCGAACTCACGATCGACGCCTGGCGTTTCGCGAACACCCTCGTGAACCTCTGAGCGTCATTATGGGCGTCGCACCTGCCAGCGACGCCCAACGCGACGCCCCAGACCACCCACCAACCCAATGCCACCATCCCCGGCCATTCCAATCACGCCGCTGACTGTATGCCGCCGACTGTATGCAGCCGACTAAACAGTGCGTCGCGGGGCCACGGTCGACATCAAAGATGTGCCTAGTCCTGAGGTCGCCTAGGTCGCATCCGCCAGCTTCGCCGCACGGCGCTGTGCCAGCACCTGCTTGCGCCCGCCATCCTTGGCAAAGTACCAGATCAGCCGGTTGCCCCACGGCTGCACCTTCTTCATCTGCGACTGCCATTCCTCATACACCTCCGAGTACGGCGCCATCTTCACCGCGAGCTTGCCGAAGGTCTTGTCGTTCCACGTCGGGCCCAGCAAGCCCATGCTCTGCCCGATCAGGCTCAGGACCATCGTGGCCGTTCGACGGTTACGCTCGGCCGCGTCAGCTTTCATCCCCTCGAGGAGGTAGGCCGCGTAGGAGGAGATGGCTTGCACATCGGCCAGCCGGCGCTGGTTGAACGTCGCAAACCAGGGCCCCGAGGCGCCGCCCGGTGAGGAGCCGAGCGCGTCGATCAAGACGCGCACGTCCTCCAGAGCAGCATTCATGCCTTCGCCAGTGCTCGGGATCGTCGAGTGCGCCGCATCGCCGAGGAAGCACACCCTCTCGCCGTAATTCAGCCGGCTCACACGCACGACCTGCCCAGTGAACGAGCGGCGCGTAAAGAAGCGAGCGTACTCCTCCTCTTCGATCATCGAGACGGCGGGAGGGCAGTGCTCCCTCATGTGCGCCTTCAGCTTCGCCACGAGCTCTGGCGTTGGTGCATCCGCCAGCATCCAGTCGCCGTCCGCCTGCAGCGTCTTGTTGACAGAGAGGGAGAAGGCCCATCTTTGCCCGGTCAGCACAGCGCAGTAGATGCCCGCCGTCGTGAAGATGTAGTGGTCTTTGGGCTTGAGCGTGTGCCCGCCCGACGGCGGGTCCGAGGTGAAGAGGTTGCGAAAGTGGATCTCCCAAGGCCAGGTCTCCACTTTGAAGGTGGGGTCGGCTGCTGCAACGGCGGTGCGCAGCTTGGACCAGCAGCCCGTCGCGTCGATGAGACGACTGCGCGAGTAATCCACCACGTGCTGCGTGCCGTCTGCGAAGAAGGTGAGCGTCGAGTTCTCCACGTCGGCGCTCACGAGCTTGTGGCCGAGCTTGATCTCGATCCCCGGCGTTGCTATGGCAATCTTGTACAAGCCTTGAACCACCGATCCTCGGGTGGTGCCCATGACGGTGCCGCTCTCCATCCGAGCGATCTTCTTCATCGGGGGTGCCATGATCATCCACGCATCGATCATTCCTGTGCTGACGTCGATCTCCTTCTCCAAGTTCGGGTCAACGCGCTTCAGCGTCGCCATGCCGCGAGGGTTGATGCCAATCGCATAGCTCTCGAGATCATCTTGTTGCACGCTGCTCAGACTGTCATAGACTTCGACCTGCATGCCATGGTCACGAGCGAGCAAGACTGCAGCGGCCAGACCGGACCCTCCGGCACCAAGCACGATCATCTTGCCCCCCCCCTCGGATAGAGCCGCTGACTGCGATGGAGTCTCGTGTGGTTGCGGGGCCACCGGCATGGAATCGTGCGAGCGCGATGGGAAGCACCCCTGTGTGATCGCGTTGGACATCGAAAGCGTGCGAGAGGGGAACGAGAGGGGGTGCTCCGGCAGGGCCCAGCGAACGGAGGAGACGAGCTTCGGCAACTTTCCAGCACGAGAATTCCTCAGAAGATTCTTCATAAAAACAGAAAGATACCCCCAAGAGGCAAGTGTTTCTCCTTGACACGCTGTAAATGTAGCACAGGACCGCCGTTTCCCATGCGGATTTGCGGAGTGATTCTTCCGAGAAATGCTCAGAGCAGCGTTGCGGCATTTTCACCAGTTTTTTGAAATCGTCTCGACGCAATGCGGACAGCCGTCGGGACCACCTTCACCGTCTTCACCGTCTTCAATACATCCGCCAGCTATATGCTACTCGATCACAGCAAGACTGCTGTCTCGCGCCTTCGGCCCACCTTGAGTGAGGCGAGGTCGCCGTTTTCACGTTTTCAGAGAACGCCTCAACTAACGCCGCTGCCAGGCGGCGGCGCCGCCGCACGTCTTCTGAAGCGTATTGCCTCGGCGCCCAGCTGGCAGAGCACGTCCTCCATGCTTTCGGCCGCCATCAGTGCGCTGGTAGCCGTCAGCGTTGCGGGCGCCGCGCTGCTGGCTGCGCAGCTGCAGTTCGCTGCCTTGGTTCAGCTCGCATCTAAAATGGTGGCTTGGCACATGGCTCAGTTTCGCTGGCTGATCAGCTACGTACCAGTGCCGCCCATACAGTCGCTGCTTCAGGACGCGATCGCAATTGCGACCACCTCGCTCGTCGCCCCAATCGCCGTCGTAGCCATCTGCACGATCGCGACCGCCATCACCACGAAAGCGCCGCGGCTCGCGCCGCTCGCCGCACTCGCCCGCGTCATCGGCCGCGCGCTCATCGCGGTCGTCGGCGCGCTCGTCGCGTGGATCGTCGCGCTCCCTTACATAGTCGGCGCAGCGCTCGTGAGCGCTTTCGACTCTGCGATCGCGCCAGTGCGCAGCGTGCTTGAGCAAGCCGAGGCGGCGCGGCTGCAGAGGGAGGCATCGAAAGTCGCCGCAGCGGCCCAGTCGAAGGCCGCTGTGGAGGCACGACGGGCGGACGAGGAAGCAAGAAGAACTGAGCTCCTCCTCAAGGCGGAGCGGCGTGAACAGGATCGATTGGACGCCGGGATGGCGGCCTTCACGGCAGCCACCGAGAAGGCGGCGGCCAAGAAGGCAGCTGAGAACGCAAAGGAAGCGACTTCCAGGAGTCTCGATGGGGACGAGAGACTCGTGCTCGCCTTCTGCGTGCTGCTGTTGCTAGCGCTCCAGGTGCTCGTGTCTCGTTAGCTCGTCGGTGTGCTGCTGCTGCTTGCTGCCGCTGCTGCTGCGCGGCGGCCAGCTGGCCCTTCGCCTCGACCGCCGCCTTAGCCAGCACGACAGCTCCTGAGCCGCCGCCAGCGCGGCCGCCTTGGCTACCGCCTCGGCCGCCGCGTGATTCGACATACGGTGTAACTCAGCGGAGAGCGGACGTTAGCACTTCCAAGAGGTCCGACGGACCTTCTGAACGCGGTCGCGGAAGCTCGCCGCGACGCCCCGCGCGGTCCCGATCCGGCGATCGTCCCGAATTGCGAATAAAGCAAAAGCGCGCCGTACCGGGCGCTCGCATCGCCGTCCGTGGCCTGGCCAATCGTATGAGGTATGTGTTAGGTATGTGTCCGTCTGTCTATGTGGAAATTATAATATTCCACATCCTCTACCCCGCGCGACCGTCTTGTCGGTTTGTTCATCATGCTTGTGCTAAACAACTTAATTAGGGTTAGGGTTAGGGTTAGAAGTCCGTCTCGGTCGTGAAGGTCGGCTCGGTCTCTACCCGCACCCGCGTGTCTACCACCATGCGCCCCGTCTTCTTGTCGAGAGTGTGCCAACGCCTGTGGAGCCACGGCGCCGCGTCCGCGCTCGGAGGCCACTCGGCGCCGCGCCGGACGGCCTCGACTTCGCTGACGGTGCGCGGGCAGAGCGTGAGGTTGTCCACGCCTGTTTCGGTGACTAGGACCACGTCTTCGAGACGCACGCCACCGAAGCCTCGAAATCTCGCGATCACCTCGGGCACGAGATACTGGCGGTACGCGCTCCCCTCAGCAAGTGCAGGCTCGAGGAGGGCATCGATGAAGTAGCAGCCGGGCTCGACAGTGAGAACCATGCCCGCCTCAAGCACACGCGCAGTGCGCAGCCTCTTGAGGCCGTTGACGTCGGACCGCTTGGGAGTGTGGGGCAGGTAGCCGCCGACGTCGTGCGTGTCGATGCCAATGAGGTGGCCGAGGCCGTGCGGGGTGAAGATGTAGCCCACGTTGGCCTCGAGCATCGCCTCGAGGTCGCCTCGGACCAGCCCGGCCTTGCTCAGGTGCGTGAGCGTCACGCGCCACATGAGTCGGTGCATGTCACTCCACGGTACGCCGGGGCGCATGGCATTGAGGATCTGCCGTTGCGAGTCGAGCACGGCCTCATACACGACGCGCTGGTCGGCGCTGAACTCGTCGCTGAGCGGGAAGGAGCACGTGATGTCCGACGCGTAGAATTGGTACTCACATCCCATGTCGAGTAGCGCCATGTCCGTCTCGAGCAACTGGCGCTCATTCGGCGCGCCCGCATGGCCGTAGTGGAGCACTGCGCCGTCGGGGCCGCAGGCACAGATGCACGTGTACGCTTGATGGCGGCAGCCGCCGTGGAAGGCGCAGTGGAAGAGGAAGAGGGCCTCGAGCTGGTACTCGAGCATCCCGGCGCGCGCCTCGCGCATCACCGACGAGTGCGCGCAGCTCGAGACCCATGCAGCATAACGCATCACTTCAACCTCCTCCGTGCTCTTGCGCACGCGGCACTCGGCTGCCACGGTGTAGAGCGAGCGCGAGTCGACGATCGAGCCCGCGGGCACGCCCTCGGTGATGGGAAGCACGGTGGCCAGGTCAAGCCCCGAATCGCTGTTCGTGCCCGAGAGGATGTAGATCGGAGTTTGGCTCGGAGTCGCGCTACCCACGGCCCCGCCGACGGCCGCCTGAAGCTCGTTCACAAAGAGCACGGCGTCCACGCCGTAGTGCTGCTCGAACCAGCTGGGCGCCTTTATTTCGCCCATCCAGATGGCGTACTCAGGCGCGAGCTTCGGGATGAAGAGCGTCGAGCGCCCTGACGGCAGCTCGATCATCGCCCAGCAGTCCGGCTCCTTGACGCCGAACAGGTGGGCAAAGTATGACTCCTGCCTGAAGACTGGCTCATGGTCGGAGTCGTAGCGATAGACCTCTGCGCCACCGCGCAGGAGAATGACGCCGTCAGCATGCCCCGCCGCGCCCATGGCCGCCACGAGTTTGGCACGAGCTGCGGCTGGCAATCCGCGCGGCACCCTAAAGGTGCCCGGCCCGCGCGAGAAGTAGAAGGCTTCCGCTCCGGGCTTGTCGCGGTCGCCGTCACCGGCTCCCCCGCACGGTTCACACACCGGCAACGATGGGGGCAGCACGTGCAAGAGGATTTCGTCCATATGCGGTCACAGTGCGTCCAAGACATGGCTCGTGAAATCTGCTCAGCTTGAAGGATACTTAAACACCAGTATCGAGACCCTCTCAAGTCTACACGTTCACAGCATGTACCGTCGTTTTGTTCGGCCTCAGTTCCATTGCCTGCGACGTTTGGGTGGACGCATCGCCATGGCTGACGACCTTGCGAAGCTCCAGGCGAAGAATGAGGCACTCAAGGCGACGCTGAAGGCGCTGACGGCGCCACCGGCGGCGCCCGTCGCTGAATCGACGAAAAAGGCGGAGTCGAAGCTCAAGATCATCGCGTTGCAGGAGAAGACGTTCGCCGAGCAGCAGGAGATTGAGCGGCTCGAGCTGGAGGCAAAGCAGCTCCTTGCGCGGGCCAAGGAGCACAGCCGAAAGAAGAAGGATATTGAGAAGGAGATTGACATCGTGCGCAACGCGGACAAGCCCGTCTGGGAGACGGTTGGCATGCAGACCATCACATATCGGGATCCCTTCCACACGGGTGTCTCGAAGCGCACACCCACCGGTGCGTGCTCCTCGCTGTTGTCCTTGCGCGTCGCGCGTTTGCGGCCCACCATGAGTTCACACCCCGCCCGCATACCTGCCCCGTCGCGTGACTCGCATCTCGACTCGATTGCTCTGCAGGCGGCTACTTCACGTCATAGAGCGTTCCAGCAACAACCCACAGCCCCGCACACCGTACGCGTAGCGATCATGCTCACCTCACAGCCAGGCCGCTCATCTTACTGGCAGGCTGCTCTCCGCTCCTGCCACCGTCGCTCGTTAGCTTTCTTGCGCATGCTCTTCCGTGGCGTGTGCAGCTGTGCACGGCAATGAACGGTGTGTCATCGATCGGGAGCGCTCTCGGGTTAGTGTCGAGTCAGACGAGAGATGAAGATGGTCTGTCATGTGTATCCGGTATGTGCCCGTGGGTACCTCTAGCTACGAAACCAAGCACAAGACGATGCGGTTCCGCGCCGCAAACGGTCATACGGTTGCTCTTGCTGCGCGGCCTGCGCCTCCACCCTCCCGTGTTCGGCGTATGTCTATCACTGTGCGCTTGCACGGCGCCCCCGGGGCCCGGGCTCCGCGGCTGGTCGCGTCTTGTCATCATTACGATACACAGCTGCCTACCGTACAGCGCTACACAGGAAGCTGTAGGTTTAGGCTGTAGCCTGTACGCGACCACAGCTGATGGGCGAACGTAACACGACTTCTGCTGGCTGTGGCGGCCGCTCTGGCCCTGGTGATTCAGCCACCTATTCGTGTGCAAAGAAGACTCACCCACTCATCGCCTCTTCTTGCCGCCAGCGTTCTTGCGCGGCGGCGGCTTGAACCTGCGCTTGAGGCCGTCAGCATGCGCAGCCTGTGACGCCAGGAACTGCGTCTTCGCGCGCTTGCGAATGGTTCCGTCTGACATGAGCTCTGCAAGAATAGAGCCCTTGCGTTCGCGGTTCGTCAGGCGGTTCTTTCCATCTTCTGCACCCTCCACAATGGTCCCCACCTGGAAGTACTTGGGGAACGCCTTGCCATCGTCGGCGGATCGGTAGAAGCGCTTTGGGTCGACCGCGTCGCGCATCTTGATGAGGAGCAGCTCACGCTTGAGCTCTTTGGTAAGCGTAGGTGCTTTCATGTGCCCCCATGCGGCGCCTGCGGTTTCGGCCTCGCCCTTCTTCTTCTTCCTCATCGGCTCCGGCAGCACACTGCTGATGAGCGAGGCTGATTCGGACGGTGGCAGCACGGGTAGAGTAGAAGCCAAATGCGCCGCGGTCAGCGTGACAGCACCGCTAGTTGGTTTCACCTGCAGATACGCGGAAGAAGTACTCGGACCAGCATCCAGCTTCAGCGTCTTCGACTTCTTCTTGCCCATGAAGTGTCAGCAGCGAGTGGAATGGACTGCCAGCGACGTGGTGCCACACACGAAAGTACGGGCCAAGTTTTTAACCAGTCGAGTGAGAAGATCCCAAGAAATGTAGCAGCTCAACCCATGCGCAACACTGCGAACTTTGACAACAAAACATTGCTACAAATGGAAGGTGATGTACGGAGTGCGCAACAATCGTGTTGGTCCGACAGAGTGCGCAACAATGTCGCGACCGACATTGAACAGTAGCCACTCCTTCTATGGCGGGTTCTCGAGTCAAGGGCGCCACAGTGAAGTTTGGCATGCGGTGGTCGCTCTCGTGGCTACAATTGTCGGAGGGGGCTCGTTGTCAGTTCCTTGGGCGGTAGCCAAATCGGGCTTCGCCATGGGCCTCGCGCTGCTCAGCCTTTCAGCGGGTACCTGCGCCATCTGCGCTCACTTTCTGCTGGCTGCGGCACGGCGGCATGGTGGGCTGAGCTCCTACGATGAAGTGCTCCTCACCGCTGCTGGCAAGGGAGGGCAGCTGGCTACAATTTTCAGCGTGGTGGTCACCACATTTCTGACGCTGGTGGCAAATCAGATTCTGCTCCGTCAGCTTCTGACACCGTTGGCGAATCAGCTGCTCGATCGTGCGCTGTCTCATTGGGAGAGCGTTGCACTTGGCTGCGGTGCGGTGACGCTCATTTTCCCACTCACTTTCTTCACCTCTCTCAACTCTCTGCGCCACGTCGGTTTCCTCAGCCTTGTGTTCCTCTCGATCATGGTGGTAGCTGTGACCGTTAAGGCTGCACAGTGCGAGCCGGCGAAGCACTTCCATCCGGGGCCGCTCGTGCTGCTTGGTTCGGCGTGGGACATTCTCGTGGCCATCCCCGTGCATATCTGTGTCTTCCTATGCTCCTTCTCCGCCCTGCGTCTCGACACCGAGATGCGTACGCCCACGCGCCGGCGCATGAACATGACGATCATCCTCGCTTTCGGCATCGCGCTCTGCCAGTATGTTGTGCTCGGCATCTCGGGCAGCTTCTACGCCCGCTGCATGGGCCGAGATGTGCCCTCAAACCTTCTCAACCTCTTTGACGAAAAGGACACGATGGCCACAATCATGCGCACCCTCCTGTCCGTCGTACTTCTCGGCAGCCTCCCTCTCATCTGCCTGCCTTGCCGCGCGATGGCGCGCCAACTCATTTCGCTCTGCGGCGCTAGCCTCATGGCCGCACGCGTTGACAGAAGGAGCGCTGAAGATCCCGACCTTGGAACGACGACATCCTTCGACAGGGCCGATGGGTCGACGCCCTCGAATTCCAGTGGGATCACTTCGAGGCAGACCACCTCGACACCCGTGCTGCCCTTACCCTTCATGAGTGCACAAGGGGAGATGTCGCCGACCTACAGCCCCACCTCGCACCGCCCGACGGTCGTCTCGTCGCATGGCGTGGCTGCGACCGTCACAATGACGCGGCACTCGTCTCCTCAGCTCATCTCAACGCCGAGACAACGTCAAGATGCAATCTCCCTCCACGGCGCTCAGCACGGCATGCACGGAGACGACGTGGTCCCGCTGCAGCTGCCGGCAGCCACGTACTGGCAGAGCCTCCGAACCATCCGTGCGAGCGATACTCTGCATGGTTCAAGCTGGACATCATACGGTGACTGTGACATTTATCCGCCGCAGTGCAGTCGGCACTGCCACAGTGGCGGCTCGAGCGGCTCGGGCGCGGCCGTCGACGGTGTGCAAACGTCCTTAACACCCTCGGCCTCAGTCACCATTGGCGAGCCACTCCTCTCGGGCGCCGCTCCTGTATCCAAGGCTGAGTTGACGCCCCTCCACCGCGCCCTTTCCTCGCTGTGCCTGATGCTAATGAGCATGGGCATCGCGGCACTCGTCGATGACGTATCAGTCGTGTGGGGTCTCATCGGTAGCACCGGCGCGATCCTCCTCGGCCTCCTCTTCCCGTGCGTTGCCTATGTGAGGCTACGCAAGACGCCCACAACGAGGACGACCTCGGTGCCGATACGCAAGGCTTTCGCGTGGCTCATCATCTTGGTCAGCGTGCCTCTCATCCCGGCATGCCTCGTCGTTGCCGTGCGTGAGCTACTCTACTGTCTCAAGGTCTCAAGGTGTGGTTATTGTGTGGTTAGCTGAGACAGATAGCTGAGCCGACCGCGCCCCCTGAGCCTAAGACTGAGAGTCGCTGGAGGTACACTGGAGTGTGTGTCAAACACTCGTCAGACACTGATCAAAGTGTGGGAAGAGGCTCGTCAAGTTTCATCATAGTGCGCCCATGATTCGTAAATTGTTACAGGGTTCCGTCACTAGGTGCAGATGTAGAAATCAACATCTCTCCGTGGTTTAGCCTCCGTACGAACATATGTCGACTCCGTCCCCAGTCCGCGGCCAGCCGGCCACGGCGATCGAGCTGCCATCAACCTTGTGGGATGGATGGTCATTGAGGAACTACAGTACATAGAAAGCACAGCCGTCATTTGTTTGAAATGAAGTTTGTGCGTGCCGTTGAACATGGGTAGATACATACATGTAACGCCGTATTGGTCATTTGAAACTGCAACTTGTAACGACATTTTTCCTGCTCATTCATGCCGCCAGCGTACGCAGCGGCCAGCCATCGCGAAGTGGCGCCCGCGGTGCGCGGCTGGGCCGTGCGTCTCCTGGGAGAGCATCTACGCGCTGGAGCGGCTGACAGCAGCAACAACACGGCTGCCGATCTTGCTGCGGTGCTCGATGGGTGCGACGCGGATCTTGCCGTGCGGCACTGTGCGGCGCTCCTGAGGCACGCGGGCGGCGGCACACCAGAGGTGCTTTTGCGCCTGGCGGCTGACATCCGATCCGTGGGCGTCGTGCCGTTGCTGGTGCGGCTCGCACTCATCCACACAATGCTCGCGATCCCGACGGGTGGCGAAGCTGCTCTCGAGCTCTTGGCGGTGCTGGTGCCGTCGGAGGCCGTGGTGGACCCATCGGGCCCTGATGCCGACGCGGTCGCGGCGCTGCTGCACAGGCTGCGCACGTTGACGCCGCTGCCGCCGTGGATTGCCGACGATAGCCCCGCGAGGGGCGCCCTCGTGTCGCTGGTGGCCACGCTCCCGCCTTTGGAAGCGCTTCAAGGCGAGGATGTGTTGGTTGCGCGGTCAGCAGTGCAGAGCCTCGCGTCGTCCGCTGCTGTGGCCGACCCGGCCGTGGACGGGCCGCTCCCTCCCGGGCTGGCCGCTTGCATCTTTGGACGCGCCGCGCATCAGCCGACCGCCGATGCCGAGCCGGTGCTCAACGCGCGACCCACTCGGCCCGGCGCGTTCACGGCCTCGTTCACGGCCTCGTTCACGGCCTCGTTCGCGTGCTCGTTGGGAGAGGTCGTGAGCGCCGTGTGCGCGCCTCGCCATTGCGTGCTCTGTGCGGCTCGCGCGCTGCTCGAGCCCGCGGTGGCTCGCCAGTGCCCACCCGCGGCGGTGGCGGCCGCGTGTGCACGCGCCATGCACCCTTCCCACTCTCGGGCTGGCGGGAACGGCGCCTTCGGATGGCATGCATGCAGCCACGCCGCCATGCATGCAGCCGCTTCGCCGGCCGCCGCTGAGGCTGCGCTCGAATTACTGGCGAGCTACGCGGTCCTGCGCGCCGAGGTGATGATGAGCGAGGGGCTCGAGAACGAGGTGATGAGCGATGGGCATCTCGGGTCACGTGTCGAATCGCTCCTGACGAGCCTCACGCCGCTGCTCGCGGCACCGACGCGCCTGCCCTTCCGACTGCCCGTGTGCCCGTGTACGCCCGCCCCTTCGCACCTGGCGCGCAAGCAGTGGGAACACCCCGTCAGCGCAGCCCTTGATGTCGCTCTTCGGGCGGCGTCTCGACGAGTCGGGGGCGACGCCCTGCACCGTCGCCTCGTCGGCGCACTGTGCGAAGCCGCGAGTCACGGCTCGCCGTCGAGCGCACAGCTACTGGCTCTCTATGTGGGAGGGCTACTGCGCAGGCACCTTCGGCCCGCGCCCGCGACGGCGCGCCTCGCCCCCGCACCTGTCTTCCCCACAGCACCTGTCGCCGCCGCCGCCGCCGCCGCCGTGTCCGCTTCCGCCGCCGCTGTGTTCGTCGCCGCGGCGGAGGAGCACACCGCAACCGTGGCGGCGCTTTGCGCGAGTCTTCCGCGGCGCGAGCGCGTGCGCTTGCTGGGCGGCCTACTGTTGCCCCTGCATAGCGCATGCGGCGCTGGCGGCGTCGGCGGGTCTTTGGCAAGAGGCGGCAGCGGCGGGTCTTTGACAAGAGGCGGCAGCGGCGGTTGCGGCGGCGTGTGGGCGCTGGCTCAGTTGGAGAGCCCCCTTCGCCGGCTTCGTCCCCTGCTGGGCGAGGGCGAGGAGAGCGAGGTGCTCGATGCAACGCTCGAGGGCGAGCACGTGCTCGATACAACGCTCATGGACACCGAACCCACCCCCCGAGCCGCCGGCCGCCTCGCCGCTGCGCTGGACGTGGCCGCGTGGCTGCACCTGCGCGCGCGCGGCGGCTTCGTCTATGTCGACTGGCTCATGGCATGGCTGCTGCGCCCGAGGCCCGATGGGCGCGCTGCTTGCCGTTCCGCTGGCGACGGCTGCGGCGCTCACCACGGCGCATGCGCCCTTTTGGGCACCCTCGAGTCGCGCGTGAGGTCTGGTTGGGAGGTGCCGACCATCATTCGGCTCCAGTGCGTCGCCGCCGCCCGCGCCGCCGCGCGTGAGCCACTCCCAGCGACGTGCATGCGGACGAGCACGCCCGCGCAGTCATCCCTCTCGGCGAGCTGTGCGTCACTCCTCCGGGCCGCTGTGAAGTCGGGTGTGAACTTACCCGTCGAGCTCGAGCGAATCGTCTCCATGGACGCCCGCCCGCCCAACGCCGTCCCGAGCGCATGGCTCCCGGGCGGTGCCCTCGCGCTCGAGACGGCGCTCTCGCCGTCCTCGCCGCCACCGCCGCCACTCCCCGTCGCCTTGGCGGATGCGTCGGACGACTTGTCGGGCGCCGTCTCGGGCGTCTCGCTGCTGCTCGCCCTACAACGCCGGGGCCTCTCGGAGCTTCGCGAGGCTCTCGAACGGCTGCTCGCCGCGCCCGACGGCGAAGCGATCTGGCTTGACTTTGTGGGGCATCGGCTCCTTCCACAGCTTTGCACGGCGCTCGCCACGGCGCCCGACGAGCCGCTGTGGGGAGCGCCCGTCTTCGCCGCGCCCGCCACGGCGCCCTCCGGCTGCCTCGCGCTCTCAGATGCACTCGGCTCGTGGCGGCGCTGCCAGCGGCGCCAGCTCGCTCTGCTCCTCTCCCGGCTCGTACGTTGGAGCTTGCCTGATTGCGACTGATTGCGACTGAGTGCGACAGATTGCGACTGAGTGCGATTGATTGCGATTGATTGCGATTGATTGCGACTGATTGCATGCAGGTACGTTGGAGCTTGCCCGGTCGCGAAGCCCTCCGCGAGACGCTTGAGCCGCTGCCCGAGAGCGTGCGCGGGGGCGCCCAACACGGCGCCGGTCGAGGCCGGCGCGCCGAGACGGCGCTCGATCTCGAGGCGTCCGTGCGCGCCTACCTGCTCGGCGCCCAACACGGCGCCGACGAGGTTGTGTCCAACGGCGTCAGCTGCAGTGCTGCTGCTGCTGCTGGTCGTGGTGCTGGTGCTGCTGGTCGTGGTGCTGGTACTGCTGCTGGTGGTGCTGCTGCTGGCCACGTGTTGGAGGTGACGGGGCTGCTCCCAAACGTCGGGCTGCTCGCGACAGCGCTCATGCGGCGCGCGTGTACCGACGAGACAGCCGAGGCTCGTGCTGCCGCCGCGGGGATCCTGCACGAGTACGTCGAGTGGTGCCAGGCCCATTCGGACACGTGGCTCGCCAGCGGCCTGCCTGATGACCACTGATTGCCCCCTTCATCAGGTACGTCGAGTGGTGGCCGCTTCCCGCGCTGCAGCACGAGGCGCGACGGCTGGTGAACGCGGCCGGGCGACGCGGGGACGCCCGACACGGCGCGTCGGGCTGGGAGGCGGCGATGGCGGCCCTTGACGACGCTGAGGACACCGCCACTGTGGCGGCGGTGCGCGCACTCGAGCTGCTCCTCGCGCTGCCGTGGGCGCCCGAGCGCTGCGCGCCGCTCGCGCCGACGCCTGTGGAATGGCGCGCGGTCTTTGACGAAGCGCTGTGTGAACGGATCCACTTGATGCCTCCCATGCAGCCGGTAGCGCCGCCGCCCACCGCCGCCGGTGTGGAGGACACCTCCGAGGCGCCGCCGCTGCCATACGCGGCCATCGAGTGCGTCCTTGCTTCTCTCCCGGCCCTGGAATGCGAGCACCTGACCCGGCGCCTTCGGTGGCTGCTGTCGCGCCCAGCAGTGCACAAGCCGGCGGCGCGACGGAGGGAGCGCTGGGCGCAACGGGCGGCGCCCGTCATGGCGCTCGACACGGCTGCGCCCGCCACCGCGCCCGCCACCGCGCCCGCCACCGCGCCCGTCACCGCGCCCGCCACCGCGCCCGCCACCGCGCCGAGCAGCATGGCACGTGCGCCGTTCGCCGGCGAAGCCCGCGGCTCCGAGACGTCCCTCGCGGTTTGGGTGCGATGGGAACTACGCGCGGCCGATGCAGACATCGCCATGCCCGTGCTCGAGGATCACGTGCGCACCTACCTTGCCACACGAGCGCTGCCCACCAGCGCACACGCGCTGCCAGCTGCCGCGCACGATCTCGCCATCGATCTCGCCATCGATCTCGCCCCCGAGCTCGCCCCTAATCTCGCCCCTAATCTCGCCGCCGATCTCGCCGAGGAGGTGTTCGTCTGTGTGATGCAGGCGAGCGTCGAGGGGGCTGTCGACGCTCTCGAGGGCCGCGCGGCAGGGCTTCGGGGTGGCGCAGCGCGAGATCGACTCCTTCGCGTGTGTGCGGAGATTGGCGAGTCAGCCAGTGCTGCTTGGTTCGAGGCATCCGTGGTAGGTAGCGGCGGCGAGGACAGCGGTCATGCGGCGTGTTGGCTGCTTCGAGCGCTGGTGCGTATCATGGCCGACGCTGCGACGGCGCGGGCGCCCCTGAGCGACGTTGTGGTGCGCGGCGTGCGTGCGATGCCCCCAATGAGCCTCATCCCAAGCCGCAGCCCCGATGGGTCACTGCCTGCGGAGGCAAGCGACCTCCTAGTGCAGCTGCTCGCGGGCACAGCGCTACGTACAGCCAGCCAGGCGTCGTCGCGAGCACCATACCCGCCCTCGACACTGCTTGCGTGGACGCACGTGCACGCCGTCGCGCTGCTCTCCGAGTGGATGCTCGGGCTCGCCAGATTGCATCGAGCTCAAGTGCGAGCTGGGGTGCCCCATGCGCGCTTAGATGCTCCGGCGGTGCTCCACGGCGCCGCCTGCGCGAACGCTGCGCTGCCGGCGGCGTTGGAGCAATGGCGTGCCGAGCACGCGGGCAGCCTCGGCCGCTCTCTCCCCCACCTGTGGCCAACGGTTGAGGATCTGTTGGCTCCTCGGTGCTCGCAAGGAGAAGACCCCGCAGAGAGCGACACGCTGGGCGTGCTCGACCGTTCGGCTGTAGGGGGCGTGGATGCGATGGCCTCCGACTTCGAGTCGACCGATACCGTCGCCGACTCGCCAGATGAGGCGATCGCAGACGCAGCGCCGGACACGCCATCGCCAAGCCAGCAGGCTACTCGGATGGAACTGCAGCTCAGCACGCTGCAAGGCTCCCGTAAGCGTAGGCTCCAGGAAGCGTAAGTTGTACCCACGTTACGCACGTAGCTTTCGTACCCACATAAAAAATGTAACGGTATACGCCCCGGAGGCGGACCGCTCGACGAGCCGAGTCAGATCTCGATAGCGGTGAACAAGGAGACAGTGGAGTTCTCACGTATTACTAGGTCCGTGGGCGCTGGCGGTTACCAACACGTCGACTGAATACTCGGCTCGGTGAAGATCCGGGATTATCGATCCGCACAGAGCCGGAACCCGGATTAACGATTGTACAAGGTTCTACTACTGGACTCCTATGTAAGACCCTACATAGGCTACGAGTGCCGCCAAATCCACTGTGGAGATAGTGCAAAGCCCACGCAAATGAAATCTGCACACTTCGAGCGGCGTGTTTTCGTGCGGAAGTGTGATCGTCGTGTTGATGAGCGGTGCGGCCGTGCGGCTTCTTCGACGGCCTTCATCGACGGCCTTCTTCCGGTCTCCATTCGATGCGCCACCACCACGCCGGAGCCGCGTTGGTTGTGCCATGATGAGCTGCTGCCAAACGTACGCCAACCCGCAAGCCTCCTTGAGTGGGTGGATGGCCACGACCTGCCTCCAAGAGTTGCTGCCGTCGCCATCGAAAATGCCGTTGGGACCGGGCGTGCAGGCATGCACCGGCCGATTGTTCACGAGTCGCACGCTACCAGGCTCGGCATTGACGTAACGAATGCGAAAGCGGCTGTTCTCACGCTGGGCGACGGCAAGCCAGTAGCCAACTGCATGATCTTCGATCTCGTTGGCGAGAGCTCGAGGGTAAAGGGTTTTGTTGATTGCGTCCTGCCGTCGATCGGTCAGGTTCATGTAGTCATGCAGGCCTCGCGTGCTGGCCAATTGGCGCAGAGTGGGCGCTGAAAGCACCTGCAGCGCCCCGAGTGGGAAAGGAAACAGTGGCTGGCAGCCACGTTGAACTAGTATCGGGTGCATCTCCACTTGCTTGCCCTCGTTGCCAGTCACGCGCCAAGAAAGGCGGCATCGGTTGGGATACTGCGGGTCGAGCGATGTGAAGGCCATCGCACCATAGCACACGTAGGGAGCACACCGATAACGATCAAGCTCGGCGCTTAGCGACGGCAGATGCACGAACGTGTCCTCGTCCACTCGGCCCACCCATTCAAGGGTGTTGCTAACCTGCATCACCAATGCAACGCGTGCTGCTGCGAGAAACCAGAGGAAGACCTTTGAGGTACGGAGGACACCCTCACGTGCTTGCACGAAGTGCAAGTCCCCTAAGTGATCGGCCTCAGAGTCTAGGGACGCGAGGTCCGCAACGCCGACGCTGCCAATTACGAAGCAAGCCTGGATCTCTCGGGTGGCCGCTGTGAGCCAAGTCTTTCGAATGACGTCACGAGTTTCACGGCTGCCAGGCGTGGGCGCGGAGAGGACACCCAGCAAAAGGCGCAAACCACCTTTGTGTGCAGCTAGCTCCAAAGCATCTTGAGTGCAGCGCTCCCGTCGTTGCCGGCGTCGCCCATGCGGGGGCGGGCGGTGCTGCGGCGAAGTTTCAGCCGAAGCGTCATCGCATGCCCAGCCGCGTGGTGCCAGGTCGTGCGTGCTCGCCCGCGCGTTCGCTGTCATGGGCACGCTCTTGTCAACGCATCCCCAGCATGGCGAGGACTCGCCAGTGTCTCGGGTAGACATCCGCAGCTCACGTGCCGCAAGTATACACTGCAGTTTGCGCGCTCGCTCCCGGAGGTGCGAGCGAACGTGCGCTGGCTCGCTTCCTTCTTTGGGGCCACTGGTTCCGTTTCGACACACCCGGTATAGTGCTGCTGCTGCTGCTGTTCAACACGGTACAGTCCGCGAGAGCCTGCGTAGAAATTGGACGTCACTTCATGTTAATACACACAACACGTAAGCAGCACAGCTGTGAAGACAATACAATACAATTCAGGCCAGGCCTCGCATGAGACACATGCAGACGGAGAGCTGAGAAACAGCCATAAAAAGAGAAGATCGGCGAGACCCATGTATGAACTCGGGAGGGAGCGCGCCCGCCGACGTGGGCGGTGAACCCCCAGTTGGGCGAGCCAAGGGGCAACGAGTATGTACGTCGCGGCCCCCTGAAGAGACGCATGCTCCGTCCGTCCTCGCGCATGCCAACGACCCGGCATAGAGCCGGATTCGAGACAGGGAACCACTCGAGCTCTCCCCTCCCAGGGGCAATCACCCCGGGAGGTGCTCCGCATGTGCCTCCAAAGATACCAGAGAAGGCCGCCAGACAGCCAGCCACAAAAACAAAGAAAACGGGCACTTAGAAAGCAAAGCCCCGATGTCTGCCGCCTTACGGCCGGCCAGAAAAAAATGAGCGCTCATGACGCCGAGCCTCAGTGTCTCGGTCTCGACCACGCCTTCACAGGACCACGTGGAAAAGCGACGATGTGAATCGGACGCCAACTCGGAATCAAGATACGATGAACAACGACTCTGATCGTCATCATTAACAGCCAGGGTTCATCATCACCTGTGTACGTGTGAATGTGAACGTGTGCGTGGGTGTATTAATGCCCGGCAAGAAGAGGAGCGTGCCCATCGTGCCGCCACCGTCCAAGGTGGCGTGTATCAGGCCGCCGGCATTCAAGTCGGAGATCAAGGCATCTCCGGTGCGAACCAAGCCGGAGGCCAAGCAAGCTCCGGCGCCAGCCGGGCCGGAGGACCCGTCGGAGCAGGCTGCCGAAGCACGGCCTTCACCGCCTCTACGCACGGAGGAACTTATCGCTGCTCAAGAGCGCTGCTCGGACCCCTTTCCCCTGGGGCACACCATGGGCAAATCTGCCCCAAAGCAGCGCGGATTCGAACCACTCTCGGTCGAACTCGCTCGTGCTGAGGGAGTGCGGCGTCTGAGGCTCAGTCTTGGTGAGCACGTGCGAAAGTTGCCAACAAAGCTGCCAGTGGTGGGCGCCTTCGAGCGCTGGCACTTTGGCTGGCTGCGAGAGGCAGCACGCAGAGCCGAAGTGCATGACCCGTTGCTACCGGCTGTCCCGGCACCAGAGGCCGACGCTGCCCTGATGCAAGAGCTCGTCTGCGCAGGGGCGGATGAACAAGAAGCCGCCCGCATCACTGTAGAGCTTCGGCGAGGTGCCACGGCCGAAGCTGCGAAGCTGAGATCGGCCGCCCCTAAGATGGCGGGCGAGTCCGACAAGATCGACATACAGGCCGCGCCCGACAACTCGACGTCTCGATCGGCTGCTGCCTCGAGTACTCGGTGCGGCCTCTCTCTCGTGAGCGTCGCGGGGAGAGAGGGCGCCCCTGGCAAGATCGCCCCTCTCAAGATCTCCGACGAGCAGCTCGCCAAGCTCCGAGCGATGCATGCGCAGGCCTCCTCGGCAGCGACGGGCGCCGTCGTGAGCGGCGACCCGGCGCTGGAGGAGTCGCGATTCCACAACGACCTCGTGCGGATGCTTCTCCGTTACAAGACCATCGGCGGCTCCGGGTTCCAGGCGGCGCTCGGCGGAGCTGCGTTTGCGGTGCTGCGCCGGTGCTTTGGGTGCACGGCCGAGGTGTTCGCCTCGCCGCTCAATGCACGCACCGCTCCATTTTGCTCCGCGTTCCCGGATGTGGACGCTGCCTTCGGCTCCGTGGGCTCCTTTCTCGATCTGCGACCGACCGAAGGGAGCTTCGAGGCGAACCCGCCGTTTGCGCCCGAGCTGATCCTGGCGATGGCGGCGCACATGCATGCGCTCCTCGAGAGCGCCGAGGCGAGCGCCAAGCCGCTGCTCTTTGCCGTCTTTGTCGGGGCGTCCGCAGCGCTGCGGAGGCACGAGGCGTGGGCGGCGCTGCAGCGACTCGCGGCAGGCGCGTTTGGGCGCGCGCAGTGGCTTGTCGCACTGCACACGCATGGGTACACGGAGGGGCACGCGCACATCATGCGGGGAGGTGCGCGCGAGACGTGCCGCATGTCCTCGTGCGACACCGCCGTCTTCATCCTCGCCACGTCGGCTGCCGCCGCTCGGTGGCCGGCCTCCGCGGCAGCCGAGAGTGCGTTGCGGGACGCGATGCGGGCGGCTGTGCCGCGCAAGATCAAGCAGAGGGCGAGCAAGGCCAACAAGGAGGCGCACGCGGCAAAACGGAAGAAGCGCGGCAAAGGTGCAAGAGGATGAGGAGCGACCGATGCGGAGGGCGACATGCCTACGTGTTTTATCCAGTGTGTTTCACAGCAGAAGCAGTCTTTTCACGGTTGGCTTCGAATGCTGTGCACAAGCATGATCCATGGTGATCCCGCATTTCTGCTGATGGTACGATGCGCGCAGCAGAGGCACGTGAAGGACTCGGGCGTCAACTCCGCACTCGATGCCATCCACCATCATTCGGCCACGAGCGCTCGATTTGTCCAAATCCTTGCTCGGCTGGCCAGGTACAAGATGGACTTAGCAGGCGCCGATGAAAACAGGGGCCGTGCGATCTGTGCTGCCGTCGAGGCTCGGCGTGCGACGCTCGAGGTTGGATTTGCCACTCTCGAGCTTCGCCAACCGCTCCTCACTCGAGTGGTGGGCTACGACAGCGATTCCGAGGGCCTTCTCCGCCGCCTTGCCGATGAGGCGCGGGCAGCACTCACCCGCCTCGAGGCTGCCGAGGGCGCGATGCCGACGCCCGACGAGTTGCCGCGGCTCCACGAGGACGCGTGGCGCGAGCACGCCCTTGCGCGCGACCAGGCGCGACAGGAGCTGGTCCACTTTGCAACGCTCCACCTCGAGGGTCTGCGGGCAAAGCAACGCTGCCTCGAGCGCGCGCTGAGCGACGTGAGCGAGGGCGATGTCGCGCTGCCCGAGCTGCCGTCGGTTGGCGACGGCCAGTCCTCGCATCCAACGTTGGATGTGGACGGCGAGCGCGCGTCGCCGTTGCTGGTGGCATGCGCCGACGTCGTCAAGTGCGTGCACGAGCTCGGGCAGGTGTGCGGCGGCGAAGCGAGGGAGCATGCCATCGCTATCGCTGGCCGTATCGCCGAGGAGCATCGCGGCCGCCGGCAGAAGCTGCACGCCGCGGTGCAGGCTGGTGCGGCGGAGCTGCGCGCTGCACGCCAAGCACTCGAGGCTCCAGCAGCGCTGCACGGACGCCGCGTGCGCGCCGAGGCGCTGCTCGCCACTCTCGACGAGCTGCAGGCCTCGTTCCGGGCAGTCATGTTAGAGGAGCGCCAAGCCAAGCGTGCGCTCGAGGATCTCGAGTTTGTTGCGGCGCCCGGCGATTCGGCGGTGGAGCGATCCCGGGCCAAGCACGAGCAGACCAGCATTCGGTTCGCTGCGCTCTCCCGCCGCCGCGACGGCGTCGTGGCGGAGGTGGCGGCGCTGAGTGCCGTACCCGTCCAAACGCGCGGAGGCGTCCTCGGCGACGACGTGGCCGTCCCGTTCGACTTCGCCGAGCTGCCGGTGCGCGCGCAGCGCATCGTGCAGCCGTTCCAAGCGTACGAGGTGCTCGACACGGCGGGGCGCGCGCGCTTTGATGTCGAACTGCTGCTGCGTCGCGCCGGTCTGCTCGCATTCGACCGGAGCTACGCGAGCTACTCCGAGCTCATGGTGGTCACCTCGAGCAAGCCCAACGTCAAGCGCGCCACTCTGCGCGGTGTAGCACAGGCCAGCGCGCCCAAGATCCTCAAGGAGTACGGAGTGAACGAGTTTAGGCGCATCAAGCGGTCGGTTGCAACGGCAAGCCGGCTGCACCATCCGGGCATTGTGCCGGTCGAGTGTGCCTTCCTCGAGCGCGGCGACGTCGTCGTTGTGCAGTCGCCCTGCTACGTCGGAGGCAACATGCGGCAGTGGTGCCGAGGCAAGGATGCCGAAGTCAAGCTCCGCGCGGCGCAGCGTGTCGCCGAGGCGGTACGCTTCCTCCACTCGCACGGCGTGCTGCATCGCGACCTCAAGCCGGAAAACATCGTCTTCGACGGCAATGGCCCCACTGCCGCGCCAGCTCTTTGCGACTTTGACCTGAGCGTGAACACGCACGAGACGATGGCTTCGACGCTGATGCGCGGCACGCCGCTCTACCTTGCGCCCGACCCGACTCCCTCGTCCGCCTCGGACGTCTTTGCGCTCGGCGTCACTCTCCTCGACGTGCTCTTCTGCGACGGCGACGAGGAGCGGCTGCGAGAGATGGTCGTGGGCAGCGGCCGCGTGGTCGCCGACCTCGCCGACCTCGAGCGCGTGCGCGGCGAGCTTGCGCGCAGGAGCGATCGCACCGAGCTTGCGGCGCTTGTGCGCTCTATGCTCGCGCCACAGTCGACCGAGCGGCCAGAGGCGAGCGCGGTGGCCGAGACGCTGAGTGAGCTGCTCCACGTGCGCACGTGCTGCGTGTGCCACTGCCCAGAGCCGCGCGACAAGGGGCTCGAGTGCGACGGCGTGACCAGGCACTTTGCGTGCGACGAGTGCTTCTCCGCGCACGTGTCGCGCCTCGAGGCGCTATGCGAGGCTGACGGCGGTTTTGTCAAGTGCTGCGCGAGCGACTGGGGCTGCGCGGCACGCTTCACAATCCAAGCCGCGGCGCAGCACGCCACGCCGCTCGCCTTCGAGACGCTGCAGCGCCACGCCGACGATCTCAAGCACGTGGCGCTGCAGGGCGAGTTTGAGCGCTGGAAGGAGCGCTTCGAGGCCGAGCTTACCGCCCGGTCGGAGCAGGAGCGTCGCGCTCTCGTCGCACGGCGGCACATAGAGGAGTTGATGGACTTGCGCTGCCCTAAGTGCAGCCGCGTCTTCGGCCAGTTCACGGGCTGTGCGGCGCTCACGTGCGCGTACGCGGGCTGCCACGCGCATTTCTGCGCCTTCTGCCTCGCCGACTGTGGCCGCGATGCGCATCCGCACGTTCGCGAGTGCCGCCTCAACCCCAAGCAGAATGAGTACCATGTGAGCGAGGCGGAGTGGGCGCGCGTCGTCGACGGGGAGCGGCGGAGGAAGCTGCAGGCCTACTGGTCCACGCTCGAGCCCGAAGTCAAGGACGCGCTCGCCGCCGACGCCAGCGTCCGCCAGATCTTCCGCGACCTGCGGCTCGAGGGGCACGTCGGCGCGGCGGCCTTTGCGGAGCAGGTGGCGCAGCTGCGCGGCATGGGGTTCACAGACGAGCGGGCGATGCGCCGCGCGCTTAGCGAGGTGAGCGGCGATGTGGCGGCGGCGCTCGACTTGTTGTGAGATACATGATACTACCTGCGGACCTTTCGACCGCCGTACTGCGTGTAGTACAGCCGAGCGTTGCTCTTCGGATTCGTTTTACGTATACTTTATTTGGGACCAGTGTCGAGATAGTTTACGCGACGCGGAGGACGCGAGGGAAGAAGGACGATCTACTCTGCTGAAGTCTGGCCCAGCAGTCTTACTCATCTTAGGCGTGAGGATCGCGCTTTGCACTGTCGTGTACACATGGTTGCCATGACACATGCGTCACATCACGGCAACCGCCCAAGTCGCAACTGCACAGATCGGATTCAAGACGCTAGACACAAGACAGCCAAGCGCTCTGCGCACATGAACGTGCAATGCGCGCACGAAGCCCAAATGGCCCATGACGAAGGCAATTCATGTTCAAGCGAGGAGGCGAACCGAATCCTTCCTGAAGGATCCTTGAAATCCATCAAACGTCTCAGTGTTGCAGTTGCCATACGACTTGTAGTATGCGAATGTGTGGTCAAGAGGATGGTTGCCAGAGACACGAACGATGAACCCGCCGTCCGAGGGAACGCCGAATGCTCTTCCATACCCGAATGGTAGTGTTCGTACGCGGGCAACGAACACAATGGATCCTGCACGGACAGACGACTGAGACCCCACTGGGAAGGCGGAGACGTTTGCACCACGAGCCTGAACGGGATCGTTGAAGAGGGCGCCCGCAAACATGGTATTTTCGAGGCTAGCTCCGCTCAGGTCCTTGCCCCCGAGGTCGACGCCGGCCAGGTCGACGCCGTCGAGAATCGCGCCGCGCAGGTTGTCGAAGGTGGCGAAGCGCAGGTTGAGGGCGCCCGCGAGCTTGGCTCCGCTCAGGTCCTTGCCGCCGAGGTCGACGCCGGCCAGGTCGACGCCGTCGAGGATCGCGCCGCGCAGGTTGTCCAAGGTGGCGAAGCGCAGGTTGAGAGCGCCCGCGAGCTTGGTGTTCTTGAGGCTAGCTCCGCTCAGGTCTTTGCCGCCGAGGTCGACGCCGGCCAGGTCGACGCCGTCGAGGATCGCGCCGCGCAGGTTGTCCAAGGTGGCGAAGCGCAGGTTGAGAGCGCCCGCGAGCTTGGTTCCGCTCAGGTCCTTGCCGCCGAGGTCGACGCCAACCAGGTCGACGCCGTCGAGGATCGCGCCGCGCAGGTTGTCGAAGGTGGCCAAGCACAGGTTGAGAGCGCCCGCGAGCTTGGTGTTCTTGAGGCTAGCTCCGCTCAGGTCTTTGCCGCCGAGGTCGACGCCGGCAAGGTCGACGCCGTCGAGGATCGCGCCGCGCAGGTTGTCGAAGGTGGCCACGCGCAAGTTGAGAGCGCCCGCGAGCTTGGTGTTCTTGAGGCTGGCTCCGCTCAGGTCCTTGCCGCCGAGGTCGACGCCGGCCAGGTCGACGCCGTCGAGAATCGCGCCGCGCAGGTTGTCGAAGGTGGCGAAGCGCAGGTTGAGAGCGCCCGCGAGCTTGGTGTTCTTGAGGCTGGCTCCGCTCAGGTCCTTGCCGCCGAGGTCGACGCCGGCCAGGTCGACGCCGTCGAGAATCGCGCCGCGCAGGTTGTCGAAGGTGGCGAAGCGCAGGTTGAGAGCGCCCGCGAGCTTGGTGTTCTTGAGGCTGGCTCCGCTCAGGTCCTTGCCGCCGAGGTCGACGCCGGCCAGGTCGACGCCGTCGAGGATCGCGCCGCGCAGGTTGTCGAAGGTGGCGGCGCGCAAGTTGAGAGCGCCCGCGAGCTTGGTGTTCTTGAGGCTGGCTCCGCTCAGGTCTTTGCCGCCGAGGTCGACGCCGGCCAGGTCGACGCCGTCGAGGATCGCGCCGCGCAGGTTGTCCAAGGTGGCGGCGCGCAAGTTGAGAGCGCCCGCGAGCTTGGTGTTCTTGAGGCTAGCTCCGCGAAGGTCCTTGCCGCCGAGGTCGACGCCGGCAAGGTCGACGCCGTCGAGGATCGCGCCGCGCAGGTTGTCGAAGGTGGCGGCGCGCAAGTTGAGAGCGCCCGCGAGCTTGGTGTTCTTGAAGCTGGCTCCGCTCAGGTCCTTGCCGCCGAGGTCGACGCCGGCCAGGTCGACGCCGTCGAGGATCGCGCCGCGCAGGTTGTCCAAGGTGGCGGCGCGCAAGTTGAGAGCGCCCGCGAGCTTGGCTCCGCTCAGGTCCTTGCCGCCGAGGTCGACGCCGGCCAGGTCGACGCCGTCGAGGATCGCGCCGCGCAGGTTGTCGAAAGTGGCGAAGCGCAAGTTGAGGGCGCCTTTCAGAATTGTCGCCCTCAAATCCGCGCCGTTCAGATCAGCACCTTTAAGATCACTTTGGGATAGATCCGCCTTCGAAAAGTCGGCCCTCAGCGCCACCGCATCGACAAAGGACGCTTCCGCCAGCTTCGCGCCACCCAGCCTCGCGTCGCTCAGATCCGCCTTTCCAAAATCCGCCTTCGGAGCGACCGCCTTCTCAAAACACGCCTGCGCGAGCGTCGCGCCGCACAGCGTCGCCGACGGCATCTCCGCCTCTGAAAAGTCGGCCCTCGGCGCCACCGCATCGACAAAGGACGCTTCCGCCAGCTTCGCGCCACCCAGCCTCGCGTCGCTCAGATCCGCCTTGCCAAAATCCGCCTTCGGAGCGACCGCCTTCTCAAAACACGCCTGCGTGAGCGTCGCGCCGCACAGCTTCGCCGACGGCATCTCCGCCTCTGAAAAGTCGGCCCTCAGCGCCACCGCATCGACAAAGGACGCTTCCGCCAGCTTCGCGCCACCCAGCCTCGCGTCGCTCAGATCCGCCTTGCCAAAATCCGCCTTCGGAGCAACCGCCTTCTCAAAACACGCCCGCGTGAGCGTCGCGCCGCACAGCTTCGCCTCCTCGAGCTGCGCCTCGCCAAAGTGAGCCCTTGCCGCGTCCGCCCGACAGAAGGAGGCGTGGCGCAAGTTGGTGTCTGCGCCGCTCAGCATCGCATCCGAAAGGTTGGCCTCATCCGCGCGCGCGCGGTACATGCTGGCACCGCGGTAGTCGATATCCGAGAGGTCGAGCCGGCGCATGTCCATGCCCGACAGATTGCGCTGCCCATTGAGCAGCTGCATGACCTTGAAGGTGTCGAGCCGCTTGTGCGCATCGCGGCACAAGTCGGCAAGCTCCCCCTTGCCGTTGAGCTGGTACTCCTCTGCCTCGGCTTCAAGCCACTGCAGCTGCGATACGTCGGTCACGATCGGGAGCTTGCCGCGCCGCAGATAGTTGAGGATCAGGTGGAAGAGGCTCGGGTCGCCGTCGATGCGCACTGGGCCCTCGCGGTCGTTGCTCATCCGATGCTGGTGCCAGAGCGTCGGCGATGGCGAGGCGGCGCATCTCGGCCACTCGCGCTTGGATCTCCGCCTCTGTGTCGGCAAGGGCCTGCAAACGCGCCCGCTCGTCGGCGCATGCCGCCTCGAAGCTGCGCTCGCGCTCCGCGACCGACTCCAGCCCCCGCGCCTGCAGCTGCGCGACGCGGGCCTCGTGCTCCGCCTCCCTCTGTCGCAACCGCTCCAGGTATAGAGCTTCCGCCTCCGCGCGCTCGCGCTCGGCTCGGGCCATCTGCGAGGCGTGCTCCGCCTCCCTCTGAACCTGGGCCAGCCGCAGCGCCTCGGTGTGAACGTGCGCTGCCGCCGCTTCATCGAGTGCAGCGGCGACGATCCCCTGCGCCTCCTCCTTGCCCCGAGCCACCTCCGCCTCACGGAGGGCTGCGAACTCGCTGCGTGCCTGCAGGAGCCGCTCACGCTCCTGCTCGGCCGCGCGTGTCATCGCGGCGATCTGCGTCGAGAACTCCACTGCCGACTCTTCCTGGCGCAACAAAAGCGCCTGCTGCTGAACTCCAAGATCCTCTGCTCGCTCGACCGCCGGTCGCAGGAGCTCGAGGAGCTTGCGCGCGTCGGCGTCCATGCTCGTAAAAGGAGGAGCGATTTCGCGTGCGGTGTGAACGTTCACACGATATTTGCGGTGCTATGTCATTTCGCCAGGAAGGAAAACGACCGAATCGCCAATTTCATCGGACGTGAAGTGGCTACCACGCCGCCCTTCGCCTGTGCTCCTTTTCGCAGCGCAAAGCGTGGCGGCTGCTTTCCATCTGGACTTGCTCCTCGATTTGCATTTGGAGTCGCACCATGCGAAACGCGGCAAAGGTAAAAGAGGCCGAGAGTTCGGCCGATATTTTGTGTAGAAGTTTGCCCGTTACAAAGGCCGAAAGTTGTCCTCGCCGGAGGCCGACGCGGCCCTTGCGTGCGCAATGGAACTCAGCCCACAAGCGCGCAGCGTGGCACGCAGCCCCGTGTTTAGCCCCGCTACGGCACGGGGATTCACCTCTTTCGCTCCGGTGCCGGCACGCGGCACACAGCCCCGTATTCCGAACGAGCCCATTGTAAATGGATTCGGACCCGCAGCAGTCACGACGCCGCAGAGCAATCTCTGGCGGGAGCGCCTACAGAACGAGCGCTGGGCGGCAACACGTGCTCACCCAATGACCGATGTCAAGTGTAAGCTGGGCCGCGATGCACGACTACGTACCGAAATCGACTTCGCGCTCAACTTTGATGAGCGTCTGCGGAGGCCAACCTTCTCCACACCGAGAACCTATGAGGGACCCATCCACAAGCCACGAATGCCCTTGATGCCCGCGCACCTGCGGAACCCGTGGGGGATGGCTCCTTACAGCCGCGGCTCGCAAGTGGCCACGCCTGTGGCCATGGCCGGATATTTCTCCACCGACGAGCTGCAGATGCTCAACGCGACCTTCAAGAACGAGAGAACCGGCACGTGGGGCTAAGCCTTTTAGGTGACACTACGCGTGAGACCGGGATGGTCTCACCCCTTTAAGTGAGGGAATACACACCCCTAAGTGTCGGCGGCATGCCTGGCATGCATGCGAGGCTGGGTGAAGGTTGTTTCCTAATTTGTGTTTGACAAAAACCGTGGAAGCTCCCGCCTCTCGGCTCGTCAACTTTGACGTGCCCGAGTCGACCGCACAGCCAACAAGGGGCTGCAGCGTTCAGTGGGGTCCACAGTGTCAAGCGTGGTAGCTACGTGGAGCTAAAAATGGCTCGCCAATTCAATTCAGGAGCCGACCTGGACAAGCAGGTCGCCTCAACACCGAGGCGCAGTGGTGGGCAGCTGACCCCAACCACTCAATCCACAATGCGAGTGGATGCACGGCGCACAATGCGCAGTGGCGCAGGCGAGCGGAGTCATGAACCCTCGTCATCTTCGCGTACGCTCGATACTCGACATGTGCAAGTAGACAAATCACTGGCACTCGGGGGCCTCAAGGGCTCCGGAAAGTCGATGCCGAGCCCCGGTGCTGCCACCGACGCTCCCAAGGGGCATCAGTTGGTGTCGGCCTATGAAGAGGAGCCACAAGGGCCCTTCAAGATGAGCATCAACGCGCTCTACCAAACGACACCAATGATCTTCTACACGTTCGCGTGCGTATCAGGTCTCCTCAACATCGGGAGCCTCGTCGTGAACATGCCAGGCGTGCGCCAGAAGGTGCATGACCTGCGCTGCAAGATCATGGCGTATCTGGTGCACAAGCAACGTGCATCGAGCAGCCAAACGCTCGTGCTCGCGCTGAAGCTCGCTGGATGGATGATCGTGTCCGTATCGACTGCTGCTCGCCTCAGACGTGCTGCGCAAAGCGCCGGCGTGCCCTCGCTTTTGAGCAACGTGCCGAGCATGATTGCTGTCAAACGTGCTCTCAAGTTCGACGACCAGGCTGACGCGTCAGATGTTCTGGAACCCGAGGCCGATTCGGAAAGCTCCGAACGGCAGTCCGCGAGTGAAGCAGACGAGCACGTCGAACCGGACACAGATTGGGACACGTTCTGGACGCGCAAGCCTACGCGTGATATGATCCGCACGCTCTCCTCGCAAGAAGTGGAATCAAACAAGACGGACCTGACGGTCGCGCGCCTCGACGAATGGATGCTCAAGTTCATGACGTTCGCTCGACGCCGTTACCCGCAGTTCGGCGAGCTGCTGGAAATCGTCTGGACGCTTGCGGACCTCGAGGAGGCAACCTCGCTCGTCACCACCTCAGTGCTTGCGAGCGATGCGAACCTGTGGGGCGCGTCTGCGCTCATGTCCGTCATCGATGTGACGAAGCCAGCCGGCAAGGTCTTCGAGACGGCGATGCTCGATGCGGAGCGTGCCATCGCAGGCACCATGTCCTCGGGCATCGAGATCGCTGTGCGCATCGCCAAGTTGCTCAAGGATCGTCACACGGGCGACGAGGAGGCTGACTACCTCAAATTTGAGGCCAAGCAGTACCTCAAGCTCGGCCAGGACGAGAACTCCATTCGCATCGCGTTCGGCATGATCAAGTCCGACCTCTCCATCTGCCCAAAGCGCGTCCGGGAGGCCCCGCACGCGTACCTCCGCTGGCTTCTCAAGAAGGCGCCGACGGAGATTGCCAAGAAATGCAAGGAGATCGAGCACCAGATCAACGTGGCTGAGCGCCGCCAAGTCGAGCCCATGTTCAACAGCGAGCTGCTCACCGTCGAAGTTCTCACCTACGAGATGATCGAGATGATCTCGGCGGCTTCGAAGGAGAACCAGA
>Ga0210245_100158_pt1 | contig 56807 bp, 48 predicted proteins | sample ChrtobMetaP3_4mM_FD_155450 | JGI IMG/M metagenome (GOLD analysis project Ga0210245, IMG submission 155450) | Chrysochromulina tobin associated microbial communities from unialgal haptophyte culture, Seattle, Washington, United States - P3_4mM | ecosystem: Host-associated > Algae > Haptophytes >...
GGAGGAGCCGCCCTGGATCACGGTGGTCACGTCGTCGAAGTAACCGGCGCCCACTTCCTGCTGGTGCGACACGAAGGTGTAGCCCTTGTCGCGTGCGGCGAACTCGGGTTCCTGCACCATGTTCACGTAGTGCTTCATGCCTTCGCCGCGGGCGTAGGCGTGGGCGAACTGGAAGGTGTTGAACCAGTTGATGTGGATGCCGGCCAGCGTGATGAACTGGTACTTGTAGCCCAGGGCGGCCAGGTCTTCCTGGAACGACGCGATCTGCTTGTCGTTGAGGTTTTTCTTCCAGTTGAACGAGGGCGAGCAGTTGTACGACAGCAGCTTGCCGGGGCAAGCGGCCTGCACCGCCTGGGCGAATTCGCGGGCAAAGCCGATGTCGGGCACGCCGGTTTCGCACCACACCAGGTCGGCGTAAGGAGCGTAGGCGATGCCGCGGCTGATGGCCTGCTCCAGACCGTTCTTGACGCGGTAGAAGCCTTCCTGCGTGCGCTCCCCGGTCAGGAAAGGCTTGTCGTTGGCGTCGTGGTCGCTGGTGATCAGGTTGGCGGCTTCGGCGTCGGTGCGGGCCAGCACGATGGTGGAGACGCCCATGACGTCGGCGGCGAAGCGGGCGGCGATCAGCTTCTCGCACGCTTCTTGCGTCGGCACGAGCACCTTGCCACCCATGTGGCCGCATTTTTTCACGGCAGCCAGCTGGTCTTCGAAATGCACGCCGGCGGCACCGGCGGCGATCATGTTCTTCATGAGTTCGAAGGCGTTGAGCACGCCGCCGAAACCGGCTTCTGCATCGGCCACGATGGGCAGGAAGTAGTCGATGAACTCAGGGCTGCCCGGCTCGATGCCGCGGCCCCACTGGATTTCGTCGGCGCGCTTGAAGGTGTTGTTGATGCGGCGAACCATCGTGGGCACCGAGTCGTAGGCGTAGAGCGACTGGTCGGGGTACATGGTCTCGGAGGTGTTGCCATCAGCGGCAACTTGCCAGCCCGACAAGTACACGGCTTCCAGGCCGGCTTTGGCCTGTTGCATGGCCTGACCGGCGGAGATCGCGCCGAAGGCGTTCACGTAGCCCTTTTTGGAGCCGCCGTTGACCTTGTCCCACAGCTTCTCGGCGCCGCGCTTGGCCAGCGTGTGCTCGATGTTCATGCTGCCGCGCAGGCGCACGACGTCGGCCGCGGAGTAGCCGCGCTTCACGCCCTTCCAGCGGGGGTTGGTGGCCCAGTCTTTTTCCAGGGCTTCGATTTGCTGCTGGCGGCTCAGTTGCTCGGTCAGGGATTGAGGCATGGGGATACTCCGTGAGGTTGATGGAACAGGGTCGGCTTGGGTGATGCAAGTTCGCTTGCAAGGCCGCTGCCAGTGCCTTGACTTTAAGTCTTATAGAAGACTTTGAGAAGCTCTTATGTCTTATATAAGAGAAAAGATTTTTTGTTGTTTATCAACGATGTTTGAATCGTGTTTCTCCATGCGAAATTCGTTTTCTTGTATTGAGAAATTTTTCCGCACCGCAGCATTCGTGTATTTCATATTGAGAAATTGTCTGCTGTCATTCCGAAAAATGACGTCGCCGAGGCTTCGGGCATGATCCTGCCCAGTGCCGAATCGACCGCTCCCGTGAAACCCATCCCTCCCCTGAACCGCTGGTGGGCTTGTGCCAGCCTGGCCCTGAGCATGTCGCTCGTGGGCAGCTACGTGGCTTTGTCCAAGCCCCTGGTTCTTGTTTTTCCCATCTTCCTGCTGGCGTGGCTGCGCTTTGGCATTGGTGGCCTGGCCATGTTGCGCTGGCTCAAAAAGCCGCCGGACGAACCCCTGATCACGCCACGCACGCGCTGGCTGCTGTTTCTTGAATCGTTCCTGGGCAATTTCCTGTTCTCCATCTGCATGCTGTTTGGCGTGAGCATGACCACGGCCGTGGCGGCCGGGGTGGTGATGTCCTCCATCCCGGCGGTGGTGGCTGTGTTGAGCTGGATCTTCTTGCGCGAGCGCATCGGCTGGCGCAGCGCGGCGGGCATCGCGTGTGCAGCGCTGGGCATCGGTCTGTTTTCGCTGCAAAAGGTGGACAGTGGCATGGCGGTGGACAGCAGCGGACCGTTCGGCTTCAGCCGGGCACTCTTGGGCAACCTGCTCGTGTTCGCGGCGGTGGTGTGCGAGGCGTCTTACGTGGTGATCGGCAAGCGCCTCACCGAAGGCCTGGGGCCCAAGCGCATCTCGGCCATCATCAACCTGTGGGGTTTTGCCCTGGTCACACCGTTCGGGCTGTGGGCCGCGCTGTCGTTCGACTTCGGTACAGTGAGTTTCCCGATCTGGACGCTGCTGGTGTTCTATGCACTGGCGGCCAGTGTCTGGACGGTGTGGCTGTGGATGACCGGCCTGAAGACGGTGCCGGCCTCGCAAGCCGGCGTGTTCACCGTGATGCTGCCGGTGAGCGCCGCGGCCATCGGTGTGCTGTTCATGGGTGAGACGCTCACGCCGCTTCAGGTGGTGGCGTTCGGCATCGCCCTGTCCGGGCTGGTGCTCGCCACCCTGCCCCAGCGGCGCCCCGCACAAACCTGAGTCAAAGGCACCAGAGTCCCGTGGGTTGGGTGAGGCCCATCCACAGCGCCCAGCCGGACGTGGCGGCCAGCGCCAGGCCGGCCAGGCGAATGCCCCAGGCACCCGACCGCGCGCCGTTCAAACGCAGCAGCAGCCACGGCGCGGCGGTGAGCGAGATGGATGTGCCGATGGAAAACAGCGCCATGATCGCCGCGCCCTCCAGTGCGTTGGCCGAGAGCGACGCCACCAGCAAGGCCGAGTACAGCAAGCCACAGGGCATGAGGGCCCATGCCACGCCCAGCACCACCGGCGCGCGCTGACCCATGGCGGTCAGCACGGGGCGCGCCTTGCGCCAGATGTTCTGTCCCAGCGTCTCGATCCAGGCCGGCTGGCGCGCGCGCCAGATCAGCACCACACCCAGCAGCAGCGCTGCCACGTGGAACGAGGTCCACAGCGGGCGGATCGCCGTGGTGTTGGTGCCCAGCCAGGCCAGCCCCTGGACCGAGCCGGCGGCAAACGCACCGAACAAGGCGTAGCCCACCATGCGGCTGAGCTGGAAGGTCCACAAGGCCTGGGTGCTGCGCTCACCGGCGGCGCGGCTGATGCCGGCGCACGCGGCACCGCACATGGCCACGCAGTGGGGTCCACCCACCACGCCCATGAACAAGGCCGTGATCGCCATCGAAGTCTGCATGGATCAGATGATCTTCGAAAAGCGCGCCCGGTCCATGTCCACCTGCAGATTCTTGTCAAACACCATGGCAATGGCCCGCACCAGATACCAGCCGGCCTCGGTGACCTGAACGCCCGTCGGCTCCAGCCGCACCAGCCCGTGTTCAGCCAGGCCCTCGAGCACCTCGAGCTCGCGGGCAAAGTGCTGCCGGAAGTCGATCAGGTGCCCGAGTTCGATCGACTCGAACTGCAGCTCACCCTGGCACATCAAGGACATGATCACCGCGCGGCGCAGCAGGTCGTCGCGCGTGAGCGCCAGACCGCGCACGATGGGCAGACGGCCCTGTTCGAGCATGTCGCGGTACTCTTCCAGGGTCTTGGCGTTCTGGCTGTAGGTGGCGCCGATGCGGCCGATGGCCGAGACGCCGAGCGCGATCAGATCGCAATCGGGTTGGGTGCTGTAACCCTGGAAATTGCGGTGCAGCCGGCCCTGGCGCTTGGCCACGGCGAGCGCGTCGGTGGGCAAAGCGAAATGGTCCATTCCCACGTACACGTAGCCGGCGTCCTGCAGGGCGTCGAGCGAGGCCGAGAGCATGGACAGCTTGGCGCTGCCACTGGGCAGCTCGGCGGCGATGATGCGCCGCTGCGGCTTGAAGCGCGACGGCAGGTGGGCGTAGGCGTAGAGCGCGATGCGGTCGGGCCGCAGTTCGTTCACCTGAGCCAGCGTGCGCGCGAACGACTCGGGCGTCTGCAGCGGCAGGCCGTAAATCAGGTCGACGTTGATCGATTCGAAGCCGATGCGCCGCGCAGCCGCCACCAGCGCAAACACCTGCTCGACGGGCTGGATGCGGTGAACGGCTTTCTGCACCGTGGGGTCGAAGTCCTGCACACCGAAGCTCAGGCGGTTGAAGCCCAGACGTGCCAGGGTGCGCAGGCGCGCTTCGGTCACGGTGCGCGGGTCCACCTCGATCGAGTATTCGCCGCCGGGCACGAGCGTGAAATGCGAGCGCAGCATGCTCATGAGGTCTTCCAGCTCGGCATCCGACAGGAAGGTCGGCGTGCCGCCGCCGAGGTGCAGCTGTGACACGTTTTGCCCGGCGCCCACATGCGCCACCTGAAGCTCCACTTCGAGCGCCAGATACCGCAGGTACTCGGCGGCGCGTTCGTGGTGCTTGGTGATCACCTTGTTGCAGGCGCAGTAGTAACAGACCGACTCGCAAAAAGGAATGTGCACGTACAGCGAGAGCGGCAGCGCCATGGAGCCCACCTTGCGTTGCTCCAGCGCCTGGACATAGTCCTGTTCGGTGAAGGCTTCCACGAACCGGTCGGCCGTGGGGTAGGAGGTGTAACGCGGTCCGGGAATGTCGAAACGGCGCAGCAGGTCATCGGAAATGGTGTGGCTCACGGGGTGTCTCCCAATCAATGGGGACCACTGTGCAACAGGCTCGGCGAGAGAGCCTTGATCTTCATCAACCAGCGGCATGCGTCGCAAGACAGGTTCGGCGACACCCCACCGGGGTATGCTGTCACCTGTCACACCCTTCCCGGATTCTGTATGGACGCCCAAACGATCAAAGTTGCCTGCTCCAGCTGCAACCTGCGCGAGCTCTGCCTCCCCATGGGACTGAACGCGGACGAGATGGTCAAGCTGGACCGCGTGATCTCCACCCGCAAGCGCATCAAGCGGGGTCAGGCGCTGTTCAATGTGGGCGACAAATTCACCTCTTTGTACGCTGTGCGTTCGGGCTTTTTCAAGACCTGCGTGACCACAGCCGACGGGCGCGACCAGGTGACCGGCTTCCAGATGACGGGCGAGATCATCGGCATGGACGGCATCGTGAGCGATCACCATTCATGCGATGCCGTGGCGCTGGAAGACGCCGAGGTCTGCATCATGCCGTTCGACCAGGTCGAAGAGCTGTCGCGGGAATTCACCACGCTGCAGCACCATGTGCACAAGATCCTGAGCCGCGAGATCGTGCGCGACCACAGCGTGATGCTGTTGCTGGGCAGCATGCGGGCCGAAGAGCGGCTGGCCGCTTTCCTGCTGAACCTGGTGCAGCGCCTGCACGCGCGTGGCTTTTCACAGTCCGAGTTCGTGCTGCGCATGACGCGCGAAGAGATCGGCAGCTACCTCGGCATGAAGCTGGAGACGGTGAGCCGCACGTTCTCGAAGTTCGTCGAAGACGGCATCATCGAGGTGAAGCAGCGCTACGTGCACATCAAGAACGTCGACGGGCTGCGCCAGATCGTCAACCCGCAAACCTGCATTTGAGGCCCCCACGCTCCGCCGCTGCGCGGGTCGCTGCCCCCCGAGGGGGCTGATCCGGCTTGGGGCGGCCCGGCGCCGGATCACGACGTCCTCTCCCCGCTGCGCCGCTCAGAGCTCGGACGGCGGCAGGCTCAGCAGCGTGGTGAGTGCGCTCGACGCCATCGTCAACCCCCAGAAAACGAAGAACGCCAGGGTGTAGACCGCCTCGCGCGAGAGCGCCAGGGGTGACCCGAACCAGTGCAGACTGCCCGGGTCCACGAGTGCGAACACCACCATCTCCAGCACGGCCGCCACCAGAAAGGCGGGCCATGCAATCACCATCAGGCGTTTTCCCCACATGGGCTGGTCTCCCCGTTGTTGTGGTGTCGGATCACTCGGCCGGGATCACCGGTGAAGCGGCGTTGTTGCGCGCCTGGTGGGCCGGCTGCAGCTTGGCCAGCGCGTCGACGCGCGCCTGGCCTTGCAGCTCGTGGGCCGCTTTGTAGTCGCGCTGGTAATCGGCCTTGTTGAGCACGGGATCGGCGCCGTTGATGGCGAAGAAGGCGGCCGTGAGACTGGCCGCCACGCCCACCAGCGGCGCGCCCACCACCAGCCACATCTGCGGCGTGCGCCACCAGGCGGTTGAAGAAGGGTGCGATGTGTGGATGGAACTCATGAAAATCTCCTGAAAGGGGGGCTGGTTCAACGTGGAACCAGGAAGGCGGCCTTCTCGGTCACGCGGGCCACCTCGTCGCCGGTGGAACGGATCTCGAACTGGATCGGGTGTGAACCCGTGGACGCCGAGCCGGGTGGGACCTGCACCCGGACCGCAGCCGAACGCACCTCGGTGGGCAACACCTCGACCTCGGTGACCGGATCCAGCGTGATGCCGGGCAGGCCCGAGACGCTGATGGCATACCGCTGCGTTTCCTCGGTGGCGTTCATGATCTGCAGGCGGTACACGTTTTCAATGCGGCCCTGCTCCACCATGCGCGCCAATGAACCGCGGTCGCGCATCACGTCCACGCGCAGCGGCGTTCGCAGGTACAGGCTCACGCCCACCGCCGCGGTGATGGTGAGCAGGATGGCCGAGTACACCAGCACGCGTGGGCGCATGGCTCGCTTGAGCATCTGTTTCGTGTCCCAGCCCTGCTGCATGCCGTTCTGGGTCGAGAACTTGATGAGCCCGCGCGGATAGCCCACCTTGTCCATCACGTCGTCGCACACATCCACGCAGGCGGCGCAGCCGATGCACTCATACTGCAGGCCTTTGCGGATGTCGATGCCGGTCGGACACACCTGCACGCAAAGTGTGCAGTCAATGCACGAGCCCAGGCCCAATGCCACGGGATCGGCTTTCTTCGAGCGCGGTCCACGCGGTTCACCGCGCTTCTCGTCGTAGGTCACGATCATCGTGTCCTTGTCGAACATCGCGCTCTGGAAGCGGGCGTAGGGGCACATGTACTTGCACACCTGCTCGCGCAGGAAGCCGGCGTTGCCGTACGTGGCGAAGCCGTAGAAAAACACCCAGAAGGTCTGCCAAGGTCCCAGCGACGCGGCCAGTGAGAGCGCGCCCAGTTCCCGGATGGGTGTGAAGTAGCCCACGAAGGTGAAGCCCGTCCACAGCGCAAAGGCGATCCACAGCACCTGCTTGAGCACCCGCTTGCCCAGCTTGGAGGCCGACATGGTGGCAGCGTCCAGCCGCAGGCGGGCCGAGCGGTCACCCTCCACCTTCTTCTCAATCCAGAGAAAGATCTCGGTGTACACCGTCTGCGGGCAGGCAAAGCCGCACCACAGCCGCCCCGCGACCGCCGTGAACAAAAACAGGGACAGCGCCGAGATGACCAACAACCCCGTGAGGTAGATGAAGTCCTGCGGGTAGAGCACCAGGCTGAAGATGTAGAAGCGGCGTACTTCCAGATCAAACAGCACCGCCTGGCGCGCGTTCCATTCCAGCCAGGGCAGACCGTAGAAAACGATCTGCGTGATCCACACCATGAGCCAGCGCCAGTTCGAGAACACACCCGAGACCGAGCGTGGGTGGATCTTCTGGCTGGCCGCGTACAGGGACACCATCGTCTCGTCGTCCACCGGGACGGGCACGATGGGGATGACGGTGGCGGAGGGCTTGGTGGTGGACACGGGTGTGTGCAATCAGGCTCAGTTGGCGGCCACGGGTGGCTTGTTGGACAGCCCCCAGACATAGGCCGTCAGCACATGGATCTGGTCGGCATTGAGCTTGCCGGCCTGCGCCGGCATCTGGTTGGTGAAGCCGTTGGTGACGGCGCGCACGATGGCCTCTTCGCCCCAGCCGTGCAGCCAGATACCGTCGGTCAGGTTGGGGGCACCCAGCGCCGTGTTGCCCTTGCCCTCGGCGCCGTGGCAGGCCGCGCACACGGCGAACTTGACCCGGCCCTGCGCCGCCTTCACTGAGTCATGGGGCGTGGCTGACAGGCTCATCACGTAGTGAGCGACGTTGCGCACGTCGTCCGGTGTTCCCACGGCAGCGGCCAGCGCAGGCATCATGCCGATGCGGCCCTGCGTGAGCGTCGTCTTGATCGCGGCCGGCTCACCCCCGTGCAGCCAGTCGGCGTCGGTCAGGTTGGGGAAGCTGCGGGCACCGCGGGCGTCCGACCCGTGGCATTGTGCGCAGTTGTTCATGTACAGGCGCTCACCCACCGCCATGGCGGGTGCGTCGCCCGCCAGTTGCTCGGGCGACAGGCCGTTGAAGCGGGCGTAAATCGGCGCGATGTCCTGTTGCATCTTGTCCACCTCCGCCTGGTGCTGGCCTTGTGACGACCAGCCCAGCACGCCTGCGTATTTGCCGAAGGTCGGGTACAGCACGCCGTAAACGAGGGCAAAGATCACCGTGATGATGAACAGGTACACCCACCAACGCGGCAGCGGGTTGTTCATCTCCTGCAGGTCGCCGTCCCACACGTGGCCGGTGGTGTTGTCGGCCCGGGCCTTGACTTTGGTCGTGCCGCTGATCCACAGCAGCACCGCGCAGGCCAGGATGCTGACCAAGGTCAGCCCGGCCACGTACCAGGACCAGAATTCGCTGGTGAAATCGCTCATGATGTTTCTCTTGTTCTGACAGGTTCGCGGGGTTCACTCGTCCTGGAAGGGCAACTGGGCCGCTTCCTCGAAGCGCTCCTTGTTGCGCCTGGACCAGGCCCAGGCCACGATGCCCAGGAAGGTCAGCAGGCTGACCAGGGTGACGATGCTGCGCAGGTCGTTGATGTCCATGGTGTCCTCCGCGGGCTTATTTGATGGCGGTGCCGAGCACCTGCAGGTAAGCCACCAGCGCGTCGAGTTCGGTCTTGCCCTTCACGTCGGCGGGGGCGGATGCGATCTCGGCGTCGGTGTAGGGAGCGCCCAGGGTACGCAGCACCTCCATGCGACGCGGCACGCTGGCCTCGTTCACGGTCTTCTTGCCCAGCCAGGGGTAGGCCGGCATGTTCGACTCGGGCACCAGGTCGCGCGGGTTGTTCAGGTGCACGCGGTGCCATTCGTCGCTGTAGCGTCCCCCCACGCGGTGCAGGTCCGGTCCGGTGCGCTTGCTGCCCCACTGGAAAGGCCGGTCGTACACAAACTCGCCGGCCAGCGAGTAGTGGCCGTAGCGCAGCGTCTCGGCCTGCAGCGGCCGGATCATCTGCGAGTGGCAGTTGTAGCAACCCTCGCGCACGTAGATGTCGCGTCCGAGGATCTGCAGCGCGCTGTAGGGTTTGAGACCCTCCACCGGCTGGGTGGTGGACTTCTGGAAGAACAGCGGAACGATCTCCACCAGTCCTCCGACCGCGATCACCAGCACGATGAGCACGATCATCAGGAAGTTGTTGGTCTCGATCCGCTCGTGCGTGAAACCCTGGATCTTGTCTTGGTTGGCCATGGTGTTGTCCTCAGGCGTGGGCAGGGTTGAGGGCGGGGATGCGCACTTCGGGCACCTGACCGTTCCTGACCGTCATGAAGGTGTTCCATGCCATGACCAGCATGCCGCCGAGGTACAGCAAGCCACCCAGCAGGCGGATCACATAGAACGGATAGGTCGCCTTCACGGACTCCACGAAGGTGTAGGTCAGGCTGCCGTCGGGGTTGATCGAGCGCCACATCAGGCCCTGCATCACACCGGCGATCCACATGGCCGCGATGTAGAGCACGATGCCGATGGTGGCGACCCAGAAGTGGATCTCGATCGCAGGCACCGAGTACATCTTCTTCTGGCCGTACAGGCGGGGAATCAGGTAATACATGGAACCCATGGTCACCAGCCCCACCCAGCCCAGGGCGCCGCTGTGCACGTGGCCCACGGTCCAATCGGTGTAATGGCTCAGGGCGTTGACCGTCTTGATGGACATCATCGGACCTTCAAAGGTCGACATGCCGTAGAACGAGAGCGAGACGATCAGGAAGCGCAGGATGGGGTCGTCGCGCAGTTTGTGCCAGGCGCCCGAGAGCGTCATGATGCCGTTGATCATGCCGCCCCAGCTGGGCGCGAGCAGGATCAGCGAGAACACCATGCCCACCGATTGCGTCCAGTCGGGCAGCGCGGTGTAGTGCAGGTGGTGCGGGCCGGCCCACATGTAGGTGAAGATCAGCGCCCAGAAGTGCACGATCGACAGGCGATACGAGTAGACAGGGCGCTCGGCCTGCTTGGGGATGAAGTAATACATCATCCCGAGGAAGCCGGCGGTGAGGAAGAAGCCCACCGCGTTGTGGCCGTACCACCACTGCACCATGGCGTCCTGCACGCCGGCGTAAGCCGAGTAGGACTTGAAGCCGTCCACCGGCAGCGCCGCGCTGTTGACGATGTGCAGCATGGCCACGGCCAGGATGAAGGCGCCGAAGAACCAGTTGGCCACGTAGATGTGGCGCACCTTGCGCTTGCCGATGGTGCCGAAGAACACCACCGCATAGGCCACCCAGACCACCGCGATCAGCAGGTCGATGGGCCATTCGAGTTCGGCGTATTCCTTGCCTTGGGTCAGGCCCAGCGGCAGCGTGATGGCCGCGAGCACGATCACCAGTTGCCAGCCCCAGAAGGTGAAGGCGGCCAGGCCGTCGGAGAAGATCCGCGTCTGGCAGGTGCGCTGCACCACGTAGTAACTGGCCGCAAACAGGCCGCAACCACCGAAAGCAAAGATCACCGCGTTGGTGTGCAGCGGCCGCAAGCGACCGTAAGACAACCACTCAATGCCCAGATTGAGCTCGGGCCAGGTGAGCTGGGCAGCAATGATCACGCCCACCAGCATTCCCACCACCCCCCACACCACCGTCATGATGGTGAACTGCCGCACCACTTTGTCGTTGTAGACCGCCGACTGGCTGGCCTGGTTTGTCACGGACATACAGAACTCCTCGCAAATGTCACTGATTGAAGTGTCTTCACTGCCGGAGCTCGGCGCCTTGACTTACATCAAGCGAGCTCAATCGCTTTTGAGAATCCGCTCGCCCTCACGCTCGATGTTGTCGAACTGCCCCGACTGCAAGGCCCACCAGAACACGCCGATGATCCCGAACACGAGCAGCACGGACAGGGGAATCAGCAGGTACAGGACGTCCATGGCAAGAAGGTTCTCGGAATCGTGGTGGGGGTGCGGTCCATGCTACGCCGATGCGGGCGCGGAAACCGGGTTGATCGATGAGGAGTGCGTGCTTTTCCCGGCCAGGCGCAGGGCGTTGCCGATCACCAGCAGCGAACTGCCCGCCATGCCCAGACCGGCCAGCCAGGGCGGCATCCAGCCCACCAGCGCCAGCGGCACGGCCACCAGGTTGTAGGCCGCGGCCCAGATGAGGTTCTGCCGCACGATGCGCAGCGTGGCACGCGCCTGGGTCAGCGTGTGCACCACGTCCATCACCTGTCCGCCCTGGATCACATAGTCCGACTGGGCCTGCGCCAGCGGCGCGGCCTGGCCGAGCGCGAACGAGGTGTCGGCCCGCGCAAGCACCGGCCCGTCGTTGAGGCCGTCGCCCACCATGGCGAGGGTGAGGCCCTGCGCCTGCAGGCGAGAGACCTCGTCCAGCTTTTGCTCGGGCGTGGCGCCAGCGATCACGTGATCCACCCCCACCGCCCGGCCCACGGCCTCGGCGGCGGCAGCACGGTCGCCCGACAGCAGCCAGGTGCGCACGCCCAGCGCGCGCAAGGCCTGCACCGCCTCGCGGGCGTCGTCGCGCAGGCCTTCTTCCAGGGTGAAGCTGGCCATCCAGCCCTGGTCGTCGCTGAGGTGGGCGCGGGGCGCGTCTTGGGTCGCGGAGACCAGGGGTGCCCCGCAGAACGCGGCCGAGCCCAGCCGCACGCCAGCGCCGTCGGGCCGTCGGGCCTGCATGCCCTGCCCCGCCACCTCGCGCACATCCACCATTTGCAGTCCTGTGGAATGCTGCGTCAGCGCGCGCGACACCGGGTGCAGCGAGCCCGCCGCCAGCGCACCGGCCAGCGCCAGCGCCTGCTCGCGGCTCACGCCCGCCCGCGTGACGACTTCGCGCAGGACCAGCCGGTCGTGGGTCAGCGTGCCGGTCTTGTCGAACACCACGGCGTTGATGTTGGCCAGCGTCTCGAACGCCTGAAGCCGGCGCACCAGAACACCGCGGCGGGCCAGCGCCCCGGCCGAGCTCAGCATGGCCGCCGGCGTCGCCAGCGAGAGCGCACACGGGCAGGTGACGATGAGCACCGCCACCGCCACGGCCAGCGCACGGGTGTGGTCGATCTGCCACCAGTACACCCCGGCCACCGCCGCGGCCAGCAACACGAGCAACAGAAAGGGCGCGGCCACCCGGTCGGCCAGGATGGCCAGGCGCGGTTTCTCGGTGGAGGCCTGCTCCATCAACTGGACGATCTGGGCAAAGCGCGTGTCGCGCCCGACCTGCATCACGCGCATGCGCACCGGACCACCCAGGTTGAAACTGCCGGCCACCACGCCCTGCCCTGCTTCGCGCGTGACCGGACGCGACTCGCCGGTGAGCAAGGCCTCGTCCACCGTGGCCCGTTCGCTCAGCAACTCGCCGTCGGCCGGAAAAGCCTGGCCGGCCTGAAGAAGCACCACGTCGCCCACCGCCAGCCGGCGGATGGACACCGTCTCAAGGCCCTTCGCGGTCTCGCGCTCGCACACTTCGGGCAAGCGGTTCATCAGGCTGTCGAGCGCGCCGGCGGTGCGGTCGCGCGCCTTGAACTCGAGGTAGCGCCCACCGAGCAGGAAAAACACAAACATGGTCAGCGAGTCGAACCAGACCTCGGCGCCCCAGGGGCCGGTGGGGTCGAAGGTGGCGGCCGAACTCACGAGGAAGGTGACCAGGATGCCGATGGAGACCGGCGTGTCCATGCCCACACGGCCGTGCTTGAGGTCGCGCCAGGCACTTTCGAAAAACGGACCGCTGGCAAAAAACACCACCGGCAGGCTCAGCACCCAGCTGGCCCAGCGCAGCAACTGATCGATGTCGGCCGGGATCTCGCCCGGCTCGGTCACGTAGGCGGGCCACGCGTACATCATCACCTGCATCATGCAGAAGCCCGCCACGAACAGGCGCCACAGGCCTTGCCGGGTTTCACGCAGGCGCTCGCTGATGCTCAGCGCCTGCTGCATGGGGAGCAGGCGGTAGCCGCGCTCGCCCACCACCTGCGCCAGGCTGGACATGCGGGTGGCAGAAGGGTCCCAGCGCAGCGTGAGCCGGCGCGTGGCCGCGTGCACCCGCGCCAGCTGCACACCGGGCAAGCCTTGCAGGGCCGACTCCACCGTGTCGGCGCAGGCGGCGCAGTACATGCCCTGAACCATCAGCACCGATTCGGCGAGATCACCGTCAGCCTGCTCGATGCGCTGGGTGAAGGTCGCCTGCTCCACCGGATCGTCGAGCACCGCGAAGTTGTCGGTGACGGTGAGGGGTCCCCGGTGGTCGGTCAGCCAGCTGGTGGCTGGGGATGCGGGTTCGGCGAGCAGGGGCCGCACCGGGAGCGTGGACGCGGCCTGGTTCATGGGCTGAGCGTAATCGGGGACTTGTTTCATGGGCTTGATCCAAGTCAACCACAAGCGGGCCAGCTGCGCTACCCTGAAGACTCGAACAACAAACTTGAAGGAGCAAGCCATGTACAAGCGCATCCTGGTCGCCACCGACGGATCCAAACTCTCCAAGATGGCGGTGGAACACGCCATCAACCTGGCGGACCTCACCGGCGCGGAAGTGGTGGCCCTGAAGGTGGTGCCGCGCTACCCGCAGACTTACTTTGAAGGCGGCGTGGCCCTGGCCGCGGCCGAGATCGCGCGCATCGAAGCACAATGGAACGAGGAAGCGCTGACGGCTGTGAATGCGGTGAAATCGGCTGGGCAGCTGCGCGAGGTCAAGGTCAAGCCAGTCACCGTGAAGTCGGACCTGATCGCCGAGGCCATCATCGCCACGGCCAAACGCAACAAGTGCGACCTGATCGTGATGGCTTCGCACGGCCGCCGGGGTTTGAAGCGCTTGTTGCTCGGCAGCGAAACCCAGCAGGTGCTCACGCATTCGCACACACCGGTGTTGGTGCTGCGCTGACTTGACCCCCATCTCACAGGGCTGAGGGGCCCGGTGTAGAGTGGGTGGGCATCCCGACCCACCCCATGCCGCCCTCGTCCCCCGCTTCGCCCACCTTCGTCACAGGTTCCACGCTCAAGCACGTCATCAGCATGACCGCCACCGGCTCCATCGGGCTGGCGGCGGTTTTTCTCGTCGACGTGCTCAACCTGTTCTACATCTCGCAGCTCGGGCAGAAGGAGCTGGCCGCGGCGGTCGGCTACGCCGGCACCCTGGTGTTCTTCCTCACCTCGCTGGCCATTGGCCTGTCGATCGCGGCCACGGCCCTGGCCTCCCGTGCCCTGGGGCGTGGCGAACGCGACCAGGCCCAGGTGATCGCGGGCGCCTCGCTGGTGCTGATGGCCGTGTTCATGGGGGCCGCGGTGGCCTTGATCTATCCCTGGCTGGCCCACCTGATCGCGCTGCTCGGTGCGACGGGCGACACGGCCGCACTGGCCCTGCGGTTCACCCAGTGGGTGGTGCCCTCGGCGGTGCCACTGGGACTGGGCATGTGCCTGGCGGCGCTGCTGCGCTCGCTGGGTGACGCACGCCGTGCGATGTATGTGACGCTGGGCGCGGGCGCGGTGTCGGCCGTGCTCGACCCGTTGCTCATTCTCGGCCTGGGCTGGGGGCTGGACGGTGCGGCGACGGCCACGGTGCTGGCCCGTTGCTCCATGGTGTTCATCGGCCTGCACGCCCTGCTGCGGGTTCACCGGTTGTTTGCCTGGCCCACCTGGCGGGTGCTGCGCAACACCCTGCAACCCTTTCTCGCCATCGGCTTTCCGGCCGTGCTGACCCAGGTGGCCACGCCGGTGGGCAATGCTTTTGTGACCGCGGCCATCGCGCCGTTCGGCGACAACGCGGTGGCGGGCTGGGCGGTGATCGTGCGCCTGATTCCGGTTGCTTTCGTGGCGCTGTTTGCGCTCTCGGGCTCGGTGGGTCCGATCCTGGGTCAGAACCTGGGTGCGCGCCGCTTTGACCGCCTGCGCAGCACCGTGCGCGACAGCCTGAAAGTGACGCTGGTGTACGTGCTGGTGGTGTGGTTGCTGATGGCGGTGGGCAGCGGTTTCATCGCCACCGCGTTCGGTGCACAGGGTGAGGCGCGCGAGCTGATCGTGTTCTTCTGCGTGTTCGTGGCGGGCAGTTTTTTCTTCAACGGCGCATTGTTCGTGGCGAACGCGGCGTTCAACAACCTGGGCTTTGCCTTCTATTCCACCGCGCTCAACTGGGGCCGCGCCACGCTGGGGGTGGCGCCCTTCATCTGGATCGGTGCACAGTGGTTTGGTGCGCGCGGGGTGTTGGCCGGGTATGGCCTGGGGGTGGTCGTGTTCGGGGTGGTGGGCTTGTGGCTGAGTCGGCGGGTGCTGAAACGGTTGGAGCGGGAAGCCACTTCTGCCGGCCTTGCTTCTCGTTAGTTGGGGTTGATGGCGTGCACCACTTGGGCTCGAGGACGCGGCTTGCTCTGCTCCGCGGCTGTCCCCCGGCGGCTGGAGCCGCCTCCTCCTTTATGCCGCTGCGCAGAGCAAACCACGCCCTCGAGCGGCCTGCACCCTGGCACGCCAAGCTTTCAACACGCCTTTCGAACGCCAAGGAGGGCGGCGGCAGCCGGGCTGACCGGCGCAGCGGCATAAAGGAGGAGCACGGGGCGCAGCCCCGGGCGGGGGACAGCCGCGGAGCCGGTCAGCCCGGTTGCCGCCGACCGGAGCAAGCCAACGAAATGGGGCTCAAGCAAACAACGATTTGTGCTCTTCCCGCAGCAGGTTCTTCTGAACCTTCCCCATCGTGTTCCGCGGCAACTCGTTCACCACAAAACAGCGCTTGGGAATCTTGAAGTTCGCCAGACGCGACTTGAGCGAAGCCAGCACCTGCGCGGCGTCCACCTGCGCACCCGGCTTGGCAATCAGCAGCGCCACACCCACCTCGCCAAAGTCCGGATGCGGCACACCGATCACCGCACTCTCGACCACCCCCGGCATCTCGTTGATGTAGCCCTCGATCTCGGCCGGATACACGTTGTAGCCGCCGGAGATGATCAGGTCCTTGCTGCGCCCCACGATGTTCACGTAACCGCGCTCGTCGACGCGGCCCACGTCACCCGTCTTGAAAAAACCGTCGGCGGTGAACTCCTCGGCCGTCTTCTCCGGCATGCGCCAGTAGCCCTTGAAGATGTTGGGACCACGCACCTGGATGCCACCGATCTCACCCGGCTGCACCAGCTGCCCGTCGTCGCCCATCACGCGCAGCTCCACCCCTGGCAACGGGAAACCCACCGTGCCGCCACGCCGTTCGGTGGCGCCGCCATGGCGCGGGTCGGCACCGCACGGGTTGGAGGTCAGCATGGCGGTTTCGCTCATGCCGTAACGCTCCAGGATGGTGTGGCCCGTGCGGGCCTTCCAGTCGTTGAATGTCTCGATCAGCAGCGGCGCCGATCCCGAGATGAAGAGCCGCATGTGCGCTGCCTGCTCCACCGTGAGCGAAGGCTCGGCCAGCATGCGGGTGTAGAGCGTGGGCACGCCCATGAACACCGTGGCCTCCGCGAACTTGCGGATCGCCAGCTTGGGGTCGAACTTCGACATCCAGAACATCTTGCTGCCGTTGATCAGCGCGCCGTGGATGGCCACGAACAGGCCATGCACGTGGAAGATGGGCAATGCGTGGATCAACACGTCATCGGGTTGCCAGCCCCAGTAGGTCTTGAGCACCTCGGCGTTGCTGCGCAGGTTGCCGTGCGTGAGCATCGCGCCCTTGCTGCGGCCGGTGGTGCCACTGGTGTAGAGGATGGCGGCGAGGTCGTCGTCCGCGCGCACGGCGGGCGTGTGCCGGTCGCTCATGTGGGCGGCGCGCTCCAGCAGGCTGCCGGTGCGGTCGTCGCCCAGCGTGAACACATGGCGCGTGCCGGCGGTGAAGGCGATCTTGCTGACCCAGCCGAACTGGCCCGGGCTGCACACCACCACGGCGGGCTCGGCGTTGCCGATGAAGTACTCGATCTCGGCGCTCTGGTAGGCCGTGTTGAGCGGCAGAAACACATGGCCCGCGCGCAGCGTGGCGAGGTACAGCACCAGCGCTTCGACCGACTTCTCCACCTGCACCGCCACGCGCGATGCGGGCGGCAGCGCCAGCGAGTCGAGCAGGTTGGCCACCATGGCCGAGGCGCGGTCGAGGTCGCGCCACGAATAGTTCAGACCATCGTCGGTCTCGATCGCCACCCGGTCGAGGTCGTGCGGGAAGGCCGCGCGCAGGGCGGCAAAGAGGTTGGAGTTGTCCATGTTCTGGTTAGCAAAGTGGGGTGACAAAAAGATCAGAAAACCGCAGGCCGTTTGGCCAGAAACGCCGCGATGCCTTCGCGGTGTTCGGCGCTGTCGGCGTAGCGGTAGGCGCCAGCGTCCCCGGACAACGGCGCGCCCTGGGCGGCACGCAGGGCCTGTTTGTTGAGCCGCGCGGCTTGCGGCGACAGTGCACAAATGCGCTGGGCACGCGCCAGCACGGCGGACGTGAGCGTGCCGTCGGGCAGCACCGTGTTGAGAAAACCGCGCGCCTTCATCTCGCCGGCGTCAAAGACCGCCGCTTCCAGCAGCATTTCGCGCGCGGTCGCCGCGCCGGCTTCGCGGGCCACCAGCGCGGCCTCGCGCGGCGCCATGGGAAAACCCAGCTTGGCGATCGGCGCACCGAAACGTGCGCCGCTGGACGCCACGCGGATGTCGCAACAGCTCGCCATCTCCACCCCCGCGCCCATGCAGTTGCCTTCGATCTGCGCGAGCATCGGCACGTCGCAGGCCAGCATGGCGCCCAGGCCGCCCCACACATCGTCTTCGTGGAAACCGCGCAAGGCGGGCTCGTCGAACCGGAAGTCGGGGTACTCGGCGATGTCACCACCCGCGCAGAAGTGCCCCCCCTCGCCCACCACGATCACGCAGCGCACGTCGGCGCGGCTTTGCAGCGCCACGAACACGGTCTTGAGCTCACGCCACATCGCGCGCGACATGGCGTTGAACTTGCCCGGGTGCGACAGGGTCACCTGCGCCACCTGGCCCAGCAGGGCCAGGTGGACTCGGCCGGTCATGGAGGCGAGGGCCAGCCGCGGGGCCGCCCCAAGGTAGGACCAGCCCCCTCGGGGGGCAGCTCAGCACACGCCGTGACAAGCGTGGGGGTCATGCGTTTCATCAGTCCAGCTTCGCGCCGGAGGCCTTGACCACGGCCGCCCATTTGCGGATCTCGCCCTTGACGAAGGCGTCGAACTGCGCGCCGCTCACGTTGGCAAACTCGGCGCCCTGGTTGGCCCAGACCGCCTTGGCTTCGTCGGTGCTCACGGCCTTGCGGATCTCTTCCGTGGCGCGCGCCTGCGCATCGGCCGGTGTGCCTTTGGGCGCCCACACGCCATACCAGGTGGTCACGTTGTACTCGGGCATGCCGAGTTCGGCGGCGCACGGCACGTCGGGGAAGGCGGGGTTGCGCTTGGGGCCCGAGACCATCAGCGCCTTGATGCGACCACCCTTGATGTGGGCTGCGGACGATCCGAGACCGTCGAACATCATGTCCACCTGACCCGCGATCAGGTCGTTGAGCGCGGGGCCTGCGCCGCGGTAGGGAATGTGGGTGATGAAGGTGTTGGATTGCTGCTTGAACAGCTCGCCTGCCAGGTGGTGCGAGGTGCCACCACCGGCCGAGCCGTAGTTGAGTTTGCCGGGGTTGGCCTTGACCTGCGCCATGAATTCCTTGAAGCCCGCACCCGGGATGTTCTTCGGGTTGACCACCAGCACCTGCGGCACGCTGGCCACCAGGATCAGCGGGATCAGGTCGGTCTCAAGGTTGTAGTCGAGGCGGGGGTACATGCTCGGCGCGATGGTGTGGTGCACCGCGCCCATGAACAGGGTGTAGCCATCGGGCACGGCCTTGGCCGCGATGCCGGCGCCCAGCGTGCCACCGGCGCCGCCCCGGTTGTCGATCACCAGGCTCTTGCCCGCCAGGCGCGTGAACTGCGCGGCCAGGGGGCGGGCAAACGCGTCGGTACCGCCACCGGCGGGGAACGGCACGATCATGGTCACCGGCTTGTTGGGCCAGGTGGACTGCGCGTGAGCCAGGGTGCCGGTGCCCAGGACGGTGGCGCCGGCGACGGCGGCGCGCAGGACGTCCCTGCGATTGAAGTTGTCGGTCATGTTGTTTGTCTCCTGTGGTGATGAAAAAACAGCGTCAAAGGTACAGGTCTTCGATCGCTGCGGCTATCGGGATCTTTCCCTGCGCCAGCCAGGCGCGGTGCTTCTCCAGGCGTTTAAGGTCATAGAGGTAATTGACCATCAAACCGTAGGATTGTTTGGAACCTTTGTTGGACGGGTCCCCCGCCCAGTTCAGTCGCTCCACGCGGGCGCCGTTGCCCAGGTGGAAACGCGCCACCGGGTCCAGCGGCTTGCCACCTTGCATCTCCTTGCCCAGGTAACGCGCGGCCCAGCCCAGCAAGGTCTTGCGCTCAGGGGCGGACTCGGTGAGCTGCTCCAGGTTCTCCCAGCTCTTGAGCAATTCGGCCGGCGCGTTCTTGTTGAGCCAGGCGCGCAGGCCCGGGATGGGCGAGAGCGTGACGAACACCTTGAGCTTGGGAAACTCCTGGTGCAGGGTCTCGACCACGCGCTTGATGAGGGAGTCGCCAAAGCTCACGCCACGCAGGCCGTTCTGCGTGTTGCTGATCGAATAAAAGATGGCCGTGTTGGCCTTGGCGATGTCGACCGGGGCGGCCTCTTCGTCCAGCAAGGGCGTGATGCAGTCGGCGATCTCGTTCATGAGCGCCACCTCCACGAAGATCAAGGGCTCTTCGGGCAGGCGCGGGTGGAAGAAACCGTAACAGCGGCGGTCGCCATCAAGCCGGTTCTTCACATCGGCCCAGCTGCGGATGTCGTGCACCGCTTCGTACTTGATGAGCTTTTCCACCAGCGAGGCCGGTGAATCCCAGCTGATGCGGCGCAGCTCCAGGAAGCCCACGTCGAACCAGGTGGAGAACATGTACTCCATCTCGACGTCGAGCGCGAGCAGGCGCTTGTCGGCCTTGAGGTGGGACTGCATCTCGGCGCGCAGATCCACCAGAAAGCGGATGCCCTCGGGGTGAGCGCTGAAACGCTGCAGGATGCGCCGGCGCGGCGACACCGTGGCGCGGCGGTACAGCACCTCGGCGGCGGCTTCGTCGGGCGTGCCCACGGCGGCGGCAAACTGGGTCTGGGCCGCCTTGATCTGCTCGGCATCGGCCACGAAATGCTCGCTCATGAGCAACCACAGGTCCCGCCGCTCGGGTGGCGTGGCCCTGGCGTACCAGGCCATCAAGGCCTGGGCACGGCTGCCGCCCTCCACCTCGCTGAGCAAGGGATCGACGATGCCCTTGAGCTGATCGAGCAGGCGGCGCAACTGGCGCGGCGACATGGCTTCGTCGTCGTGCCGCAGCGCGCCCTTGAGCCGCTCCTGGGTCGAGCGCACGCCCGCCTTGCCACTGGGGCGCAGCATGGAGGCGCCCTTCTCCAACCATTCGGCGGTGTTCATGCCGTGATCCTCGACGTGTTGCTGCGCGCGAGTTCGCGCAAGGCCACGCGCTGGCGCGTGAGATGGGTGCGCATGGCGGCCTCGGCGCCTTCGGCGTCGCGCGCCTTGAGCGCGGCAAACACCGCCATGTGCTCGGAGAGGCTCTGGTCCAGCCGGCCCGGGGCGTGCAGTTGTTGCAGCCGCGCGAGCTTGACGATCTTGCGCAGGTCACCGATGACCTGCGCCAGCCAGCGGTTGTTGGCCAGCGCGATGATGGCTTCGTGGATCGCGAAGTTGGCTTGGTAATAGTCGTTGATGCGGCGGTTTTTGGCACACCGGTTGAGCCGGTCGTGCATCTGCTCCAGCTTCACCAGATCGGCGTCGGTGGCATGGCTCGCGGCCTCGAACGCACAGCGCCCTTCGAGCAGGGCGATGACCGGAAAGATCTCGTCGAGGTCGCGCTCGGTGATCTGGTTGACGAAACAACCCCGGCGCGGTTCGTGGCGCACCAGGCCTTCGGCGGCCAGCACCTTGAGCGCTTCGCGCAGCGGTGTGCGTGAAATGGCCCATTCACCGCACAACGCCAACTCGTCGATGAAGCTGCCGGGCGCCAGCACGCCGTCGAAGATGCGCTCGCGCAGCTTGGCGGCCACTTCGTCGTGCAGGGAGTTGAGCACCAGTCGCATGGGTTGGAATCAGTTCGTAATAACCTGTAATTACGCAGAATCATAAAAACTCCCCGGCCATCCGTACCGGGGATTTACCCTTGCAGGGGACCAGCGGTGCTCAGCTGCGGCGGCCGAACCACCACCACATGAAGGCGCCTGCAACGATCATGGGCACGCACAACCATTGACCCATGCTCATGCCCAGCGAGAGCAGTCCCAGGTGGGCGTCGGGTTCGCGGAAATACTCGGCGATGAAGCGGAACACGCCGTAGCCCATGAGGAACACAGCCGACACCTGCCCGCGCGCACGCGGTCGGCGCGCATACAGCCAGAGCAGCACGAACAGCAGCAGGCCCTCCAACAAGAACTGGTAGACCTGCGACGGATGACGGGGCAGATCGCCCGCACCCGGAAACACCATGCCCCAGGGCAGCGACGGGTCGGCCACGCGGCCCCAGAGCTCACCGTTGATGAAGTTGCCCACGCGCCCGGCCGCCAGGCCGGTGGGCACGCAAGGCGCCACAAAGTCCATGACTTCCATGAAGGGGCGTTTGCGGCTGTGCGCGTACCAGACCATGGCCAGCATCACGCCGATCAGGCCGCCATGAAAACTCATGCCACCCTGCCAGATGGCAAACACCTCCAGCGGGTTGGCCAGGTAGTGCGCTGGCTTGTAGAACAGGCAGTAACCGATGCGCCCGCCCGCCACCACACCGAGCACGCCGAGAAACAAAATGTCCTCCACATCGCGCCGGGTCCAGGGTGGGTTGGTGACGCCGGCGAACGGCTGGTGGCGCAGGCGCAGGTTGGCCAGCCACATGAAGAGCCCGAAGGCGGCCAGGTAGGTGAGGCCGTACCAGTGGATGGCCAGCGGGCCGAGCTGCAAGGCAACGGGGTCGATTTGGGGGTGTTGGAGCATGGCGGGATTGTCGCAGCGATCCGGCCCCGGTCCGCCACGAACGCCGTACCCGGCACGGCGATGGGCCACCGGTGGCCGTGCCGGGCTTCTTGGCTTTCAGACCGGCGCCGCCGACATCAGGGCCAGTTTTTCGCCCAGGGCATCGAGCCGGAACGGCTTGGCCATGAAATCGTCCATGCCGGCGGCCATGCAACGCTGCCGGTCACTCTCGTAAGCATTGGCGGTCAAGGCAATGATGCAGGGCTGGCGAATGTCCAGGCCACGAATGAAGTGTGTGGTCTGCACGCCGTCCATGCCCGGCATCTGCAGGTCCATGAGCACGATGTCCACATCGCCCGCGCTGACGCGGGTGACGGCATCCTCACCGCAGGCCGCTGATTCGGCGGTCACGCCCAGCTTGTCCAGCATCGCCAGCGCCAGGGTGCGGTTGATCCGGTCATCATCCACCACCAGCACGAGACGCTTGTTGGCGACCAACTCGCGGGCCGACCCGCTGACCGCTTTCGCCGCAGGCACAGGGGTCAGCGGTGAGGGCGCAGCGCAGGGCGCGAGCGCCAATGCCACGCTGAACCGGAAGACCGAGCCTTTGCCCACCTGGCTCGTCACCGTGATTTCGCCACCCATCGCGTGGCAAAGCCGCGCCGAAATGGCCAGGCCCAGCCCGGTGCCGCCGAACTGGCGCGTGGTGGACGAATCCACCTGCGAGAACGCCTTGAACAGGCGGTCCAGCCGGTCTTTCGGAATGCCGATGCCGGTGTCTTCCACGGCGATGTCCAGCGTGAATGCATCGGCGCTCTCGCGCATTGACACGTTCACATGGACCCGCCCTTCCGATGTGAACTTGATGGCGTTGGCCAGCAGGTTGGAGAGCACCTGGCGCAGCCGGGTGCGGTCGCCCCGCACATGGGTGGTCAGCACGGGACCCCAGGTGTGGTCCAGGGCCAGCGATTTGCGCTCGGCCATCGGCCGGTAAAGCGCCAGGGTGCTGGAAACCGCCTCTTCAATGTCGAAATCCCGGTGTTCGAGGTCGAGGTACCCGGCCTCGATCTTGGAGAAATCCAGGATGTCGTTGAGCAGAACCAGCAGCGTGTCGCCCGAACTGCGGATCGCACCGAGATAGTCGCTCTGCTCGGTGTTCAGTGCGGTCATCTCCAGCAACTGCGTCATGCCCAGAATGCCGTTCAGGGGCGTGCGGATTTCGTGGCTCATCATGGCCAGGAATTCACTCTTGGCGCGGGTCGAGGCCTCGGCGCGGTCCAGCGCCAGTCGCAGTTCGGCCGTGCGCTCGGCCACCTGCTGCTCCAGATCGTCGGCGAGCTGCTGCAGAGAACGGTTGGCCTGAAACAGCGCCAGGCTCTTTTCATCCAGCAACCGCTCTGCCTCGGCGCGAGCGTTCCGCTCGCGTTCGATGCGGCGGGTGTATTTGGCGATTTCGGCTTCGTCCATGGCGTTCAGCTCTGTCGAGTCAGGTGAAAGCGGTGGCTGGCGCCATGCGCAGCCGGCTCGCGGGTGATGGCGATCTGCTCACCGAAATGGGCCACACAGCCTTGCATGAGGCCCTCGGCAAGGTCCTCGAAATGCCTGGGCGAGTGGTAGAGCAGCACGAGTCTCTGCGCGTCATGGTGCTCCACATCGAAGCGGGGCAGCTCTGCATCCGGATACAGCTTGAGCACCTCCACGTGGATGATGTCCTCGATACCGGAGAGGAACTGAAACGCGTTATCGACCCCTTGAAAGAAACTCGGAAAGCCAACCACGAAGCGACCAAATAGGTGCTTTCCGAACGCACGGACCAGGTCCGTCACGGCAATGCCGCTGTGCTGGGACAGGGCGACCACCATCGCCACCATTTCCTGGTGCGGATAGGTGCCCACCGTGGTGTAGGCGCCGCCATGCGGCAGTTGGGCGTCATCGATGACGTCATCAACCATGTCGGCGGAGAACTGCTCCTCCACCATGCCCAGAAATTCGGTGAAAACGACGCCTTTCATGGCCTCCTCCAGTCAAGGAAGCGCTGGCAACGTCCGTTCGCCTCCGATCACCCCCCCTGATCAATTTCGGCTGCGGCTTGAGAAACTGAAACTTCGATCGTCAGCGCAGGCCGTCGCCGCCCTGATTCTCCGTGCGCCGGCTGGTCAACCCTCAGCAGGGACTGGAGAGCCAGTCGCTCGGCCACCCGCAAGTGGCCCAACCACACGTCCTGCACCAGATCGAACAGCGCCCTCAAAGAACAGCGACCCGCGCAGGGGTGCTTCCTGGAGTCTCGATCGCAAAGCCGATGAAATGCGCCAGCGTCGGACTCACGGCATCCTCACGCCAGACCAGGCTGGTCTCGCACGCCGGCACCGCCCTCCCCCGCGGCCAGGCCACCGACCGGTACACCACACCGGGCCGCTGGAACTGGCGCACGCTCTGCGGCACCCAGGCGATGCCCAATCCCGCGGACACCAGGTTCACGATGGTCTGCATCTGGATGGCCTCTTGTGACACCTGCGGCACGCGGCCGGCCGCGTTGTAGAGCGCAAAGATCGCGTCGAACAGCGAAGGCAGGATGCGGCGGGGAAAGATCACGAGCGGCTCGGCCAGCAGGCTTTTGAGCGAAGGTCGCTCCTCGGCCGCCAACGGGTGGGTTTCGGGCAAGGCCACCACCAACGGTTCGCTGGCAATCAGCGCCTGGGCGAGTCCCGGCGCGGTGAAACCGGGCGAATGCAACACAAAGCCGGCGTCCACCTCGCCGCGCGCGAGCAGCTCCAGCTGCACATCACCCGTGGCCTCGATCAGTTCCAGCGCGACCTGCGGCCAGCGTTCGCGAAATGCCCGCACCCACCGTGGCAGCAGATCAAAACCGACCGTGGACACGAAGGCCAGCCGAAGCCGCCCCAGCTCGCCGGCTGCAGCGGCGCGCGCCAGCCCGGGCAGGGCCTGCGCGCGAGCGAGCAACTCGCGAACCTCGGGCAACAGTGCCGCACCGGCCGGCGTGATGTGCACGCTGCGCTGCGTGCGCTCGAACAGGCGCACGCCCAAGGCGGTCTCCAGACCGGCGATGGCCTGGGTCAGCGGCGGCTGGGTCATGTGCAGGCGCGCGGCGGCGCGGCCGAAATGAAGCTCCTCGGCCAAGGCGACGAACTGGCGCCACTGGCGCAATTCAATGCGCAGCGATCTGGATGGATCATTCATACGCCTAGCGTATCAAACCATCCCCTCAAAGCAATTGGAAAGTGCCCAGGGGCTGCCGCATACTTGGCGCTCTTTTCCCCACCCCACGAGACAAGACCCATGGCCGACAGCAAAACCATCCCGATCAAGCCCATCAACAGCCGCAGCGCCAACATCACGCAAGGCAAGTCGCGGGCGCCCAACCGCTCCATGTACTACGCCATGGGCTACGAGGAAGGCGACTTCGTCAAACCCATGGTGGGCGTGGCCAACGGCCACAGCACCATCACGCCGTGCAACTCCGGCCTGCAGAAGCTGGCCGACGCGGCCATCGCCGGCATCGAAGAGGCCGGCGGCAACGCGCAGGTGTTTGGCACACCCACCATCTCGGACGGCATGGCCATGGGCACCGAAGGCATGAAGTACTCGCTGGTCAGCCGCGAGGTGATCTCCGACTGCATCGAGACCTGCGTGGGCGGCCAGTGGATGGACGGCGTGGTGGTGGTCGGCGGCTGTGACAAGAACATGCCCGGTGGCCTGATGGGCATGCTGCGCGCCAACGTGCCGGCGATCTATGTGTACGGCGGCACCATCCTGCCGGGCCACTGGAAGGGCCAGGACCTCAACATCGTCAGCGTGTTCGAGGCCGTGGGCCAGAACGCCGCCGGCAACATGAGCGATGAAGACCTGCGCGAGATCGAGATGCGCGCCATCCCCGGGACCGGCTCGTGCGGCGGCATGTACACCGCCAACACCATGTCCTCGGCGTTTGAAGCCCTGGGCATTTCGCTGCCCTACTCCAGCACCATGGCCAACCCGCACGACGAGAAGATGAACTCGGCGAAAGAGTCGGCCAAGGTGCTGATCGAAGCGATCAAGAAGGACATCAAGCCACGCGACATCGTGACCAAGAAGGCCATCGAGAACGCCGTGGCGGTGATCATGGCCACCGGCGGTTCCACCAACGCGGTGCTGCACTTCCTGGCCATTGCCCACGCGGCCGACGTCGAGTGGACCATCGACGATTTCGAGCGCGTGCGCCAGAAGACGCCGGTGCTGTGCGATCTGAAGCCCAGTGGCAAGTACCTCGCCGTGGACCTGCACAAGGCCGGCGGCATTCCACAAGTCATGAAGGTGCTGCTCAACGCCGGTCTGCTGCACGGCGACTGCCTGACCATCAGCGGCCAGACGATTGCCGAGGTGCTCAAGGACGTGCCCGATGCACCGCGCGCCGACCAGGACGTGATCCGCCCGATCGACAAGCCCATGTACGAACACGGCCATCTCGCCATCCTCAAGGGCAACCTCAGCCCCGAAGGCGCGGTGGCCAAGATCACCGGCCTGAAGAACCCGGTGATGACCGGCCCGGCGCGCGTCTTCGACGACGAGCAGTCGGCCCTGCAGGCGATCCTGGACGGCAAGATCAAGGCCGGCGACGTGATGGTGCTGCGCTACCTCGGCCCCAAGGGCGGCCCGGGCATGCCGGAAATGCTGGCACCCACGGGCGCGCTGATCGGCGCGGGTCTGGGCGAAAGCGTGGGCCTGATCACCGATGGTCGCTTCAGCGGCGGCACCTGGGGCATGGTGGTGGGGCACGTGGCGCCCGAAGCCGCGGCAGGCGGCACCATCGCCTTCGTGAACGAAGGCGACAGCATCACTATCGACGCACACAAATTGCTGTTGGAGCTGAATGTGCCCGAGGCCGAGATCGAAAAGCGCCGCGCCGCCTGGACGGCACCAGCGCCGCGCTACACGCGCGGCGTGCAGGCCAAGTTTGCGTTCAACGCGTCCAGCGCCAGCAAGGGCGCGGTGCTAGACAACTATTGATGGGGTTCAGCGCGAGCGACGCTTGGTCTTGATGCCAAGGTTCTCGCGCTGTTTGTCGATGCGGTCCTGTTTCTTCTTGTCCATCTTGTCCATCTCGCGGCGCTTGGTGTAGCCCGTGGCGTCGGCCCAGGCCCACCAGACCACCGCCAGCGCAAATGGGGTCAACACCCACCACCAGGAGACGCTGGCCATGAACTCCACGCCGAGGTACTTCATCAACATCAGGATGACGCCCAGGATCAGCAAATACATCACACGCTCCAGTAAAGGTCCGACGAAGTGGGGCAAGAATCTGTAAGCGATCGTTTCGTCGGCCACCTGCCTCGCTAAAATCCGGCCTGTGCCGACTTCAGCATTCACTCACAAGGACCACCCCATGAAACGCGCTCTCCTGATTATGGCCGCCATGACCACGCTGGCCGCTCCCGCTTTCGCCGACGAAGCCCTGGCCAAAAGCAAGAACTGCATGGCCTGTCACGCGGTGGACAAGAAGCTGGTGGGACCGTCGTACAAGGATGTGGCCAAGAAGTACGCCGGCGACGCCAAAGCGGTCGATGCCCTGGCCACCAAGATCATCAAAGGCGGCTCCGGTGTGTGGGGTGCGATCCCCATGCCCGCGAACACGCAGGTGAGCGAAGCCGATGCCAAGAAACTGTCGGCCTGGGTTCTGAGCCAGAAGTAATCTCTGTTTCCGCCCACAAAAAAACCCGCTGGAGACAGCGGGTTTTTTGTTGCCTGCACGGGACCGAAGTCCCGAGCGATCAGTTGTTCTCCGACAACTGATCCAGGATGGCCGGGTTCTCCAGGGTGGAGGTGTCCTGCGTGATCGCCTCGCCCTTGGCAATCGAGCGCAGCAGGCGGCGCATGATCTTGCCGCTGCGGGTCTTGGGCAGGTTGTCGCCGAAGCGGATGTCTTTCGGCTTGGCGATCGGACCGATCTCCTTGCCCACCCAGTCGCGCAGCACCTTGGCGATGGCCTTGGCCTCTTCGCCGGTGGGGCGCGAGCGCTTGAGCACCACGAAGGCCACGATGGCCTCGCCCGTCAAATCGTCCGGACGGCCCACCACGGCGGCTTCGGCCACCAGATCGGTCTTGCTCACCAGGGCCGATTCGATCTCCATCGTGCCCATGCGGTGGCCCGACACGTTGAGCACGTCGTCGATGCGACCGGTGATGCGGAAGTAGCCACGGTCGGCGCTGCGCACCGCGCCGTCGCCGGCCAGGTAGTAGCCCTTGAGCTCTTCGGGGAAGTAGCTCTTCTTGAAGCGCTCGGGGTCGCCCCAGATGGTGCGGATCATCGACGGCCAGGGTTTCTTGACCACCAGGATGCCGCCCGAGCCGTTGGGCACATCGATACCGGCTTCGTCCACGATCGCGGCGGCAATGCCCGGCAGCGGCAGCGTGCACGAGCCCGGCACCAGGGGCGTGGCGCCCGGCAGCGGCGTGATCATGTGGCCACCGGTTTCGGTTTGCCAGAAGGTGTCCACGATGGGGCAGCGCTCGCCACCCACGTGTTTGTAGTACCACATCCAGGCCTCGGGGTTGATGGGTTCACCCACCGAACCGAGCAGGCGCAGGCTGGACAGATCGGAGCGCGCGGGGTGCACTTTTTCGTCACCCTCGGCCGCCTTGATCAGCGAGCGGATCGCCGTGGGCGCGGTGTAGAAGATGGTGCACTTGTGCTTCTCGATCATCTGCCAGAAGCGCCCTGCGTTCGGGTAGGTGGGCACGCCTTCGAACACGATCTGCGTGGCACCGGCGGCCAGCGGGCCGTAGGTCACGTAGGTGTGGCCGGTGATCCAGCCGATGTCGGCGGTGCACCAGAAGATGTCGTCGGGCTTCAGGTCGAAGGTCCAGTTCATCGTGAGGTTGGCCCACAGCAGATAGCCGCCGGTGCTGTGCTGCACGCCCTTGGGCTTGCCGGTGGAGCCGGAGGTGTAGAGCACGAACAGCGGGTGTTCGGCGCTCACCATTTCAGCCGGGCACACGTCGGATTCGGCGGCCATCACCTCGTGCATGAAGCTGTCGCGCCCCGCCACCATGTTGCAGGCGGTGGGCGTGCGCTGGAACACGATCACGTTCTTGATGCACTCGCAGCCGCCCATGGCGATGCCGTCATCGACGATGGACTTGAGCGGCAACTCCTTGCCCCCGCGCAGCTGGTAGTTGGCGGTGATCACGGCCACGGCACCGGCGTCCTGAATGCGCTCCTGAAGCGCCTTGGCGGAGAAGCCGCCGAACACCACGCTGTGCGTGGCGCCGATGCGCGCGCAGGCTTGCATGGCCACCACGCCTTCCACCGTCATGGGCATGTAGATGACGACACGGTCGCCCTTCTTCACGCCGCGCGCCTTGAGCGCGTTGGCAAAGCGCGAGACCTTGGCCAGCAATTCCTTGTAGGTGACCTTGGTCACCTCGCCGCCGTCGGCTTCAAAGATGATGGCGGTCTTGTTCTCCACCGGCGTGCCCATGTGCCGGTCCAGGCAGTTGTAGGAGGCGTTGAGTTCGCCGTCTTCGAACCACTTGTAGAACGGGGCGTTGGACGAGTCCAGCGTCTTGGTGAAGGGCTTGTGCCAGGTCAACGTCTCGCGGGCCAGGCGGGCCCAGAAGCCTTCGAAGTCCTTGTCGGCCTCGTCGCACAGTGCCTGGTAAGCCGCCATGCCCGAGACGCGCGCGGCCTTGACGGTGGCCGCGGAGGGTTCAAAAACGCGGTTTTCGACCAGGGTGGATTGGATGGACGACGAAGGTGTGGACATGGGCAGTCTCCTCGGGTGTTGTGAATTCGAATCAGTCGACGACTGTGGGCACGGGCTCTTACGAGCCACTTACATGACATGCAACGTGCCCGTTCGGGCGCGCAGGGGCAACGGTACAAACCCGTGCCCGCTGCAGGTGCCACCCTACAATACGGGCGCCTTGTGGCCGCCCGCCCCGGGCTCCCGGCGCATCGCCCTTCTCCCATGACCGACCCTGTCAAAACGCCCGTCCAGATCCGGGCCTTGCCCAACCTGATTTTTGCCAGCCGATGGTTGCAGTTGCCGCTCTACATCGGCCTGATCGCAGCGCAATGCATTTACGTTTTTCACTTCTGGGTGGAACTCGTGCATCTGGTCGAAGCGGCGTTTGGCAGCCAGGTCGCGCTCGACAAGCTGGTGAGCAGCATCGGCTACAAGACCGACGTGCAGCTCACTGGTCTCAACGAAACCGTGATCATGCTGGTGGTGCTGGCCCTCATCGACGTGGTCATGATCTCCAACCTGCTGATCATGGTGATCGTCGGTGGCTACGAAACCTTCGTGAGTCGCATGCACCTGGAGAACCACCCCGACCAGCCCGAGTGGCTGAGCCATGTGAACGCTTCCGTGCTGAAGGTGAAGCTGGCCACCGCCATCATCGGCATCAGCTCCATCCACCTGCTCAAGACCTTCATCAACGCCGCCAACTACACCGAGCAGGTGCTGATGTGGCAGACCATCATCCATGTGGTGTTCCTGCTCAGCGCCATGGCGATTGCCATGACCGACAAACTGATGCAGCCACCGGCCGGTCGCTCGCACTGACGCTTCAGCGCCCCACCATCTGCTCGGGGCGCACCCACTGGTCGAACTGCTCGGCCGTCACATGGCCCGATGCCAGTGCCGCCTCGCGCAGGCTGGTGCCCTCCTGGTGCGCCTTTTTCGCGATCTGCGCGGCCTTGTCGTAGCCGATGTGCGGGTTGAGCGCGGTCACCAGCATGAGTGACCGATCCACCAGCGCCTGGATGCGTTCGCGGTTGGGCTCGATGCCCACGGCGCAGTGGTCGTTGAAGCTCTTCATGCCGTCGGCCAGCAGGCGCACGCTCTGCAGGAAGTTGTGCGCCACCAGGGGCCTGAACACATTGAGCTCAAAGTTGCCCGAGGCACCACCAATGTTGATCGCCACGTCGTTGCCCATCACCTGCGCGCAGAGCATGGTCACCGCCTCGCTCTGCGTCGGATTGACCTTGCCCGGCATGATGGAAGAGCCCGGCTCGTTCTCCGGAATGCTCAGCTCGCCGATCCCGCTGCGCGGACCGCTGGCCAGCCAGCGCACGTCGTTGGCGATCTTGTTGAGACTGGCAGCCAGGGTTTTGAGGGCGCCGTGGGCATGCACCAGGGCATCGACACTGGCCATGTTTTCGAACTTGTTTGGAGCGGTCACGAAAGGCAGACCGGTCAACCGCGCCAGCTCGGCCGCCACGGCCTCGGCGTAGCCGGTGGGCGCATTCAGTCCCGTGCCCACCGCCGTGCCGCCCAAGGCGAGCTCGCACAAGTGCGGCAGCGCAGCTTGCACATGCCGCTCGCCGTGCGCGAGCTGTGCCACCCAGCCCGAGAACTCCTGACCGAGGGTCAGCGGTGTGGCGTCCTGCAGGTGGGTGCGACCGATCTTCACGATGTCATTGAATTCGGCGGCCTTCTGAGCGAGGGTGCTTCGCAGCAACGCCATCGAAGGCAGAAGCCGGTGCGTGATCGCGTCCACCGCCGCCACGTGCATGGCGGTGGGGAACACGTCGTTGCTCGACTGGCTGCGGTTCACGTCGTCGTTGGGGTGCACCAGGCGCCCTTCCCCGCGCTCGCCACCCAGCAACTCGCTGGCGCGGTTGGCCAGCACCTCATTGAGGTTCATGTTGGTCTGGGTCCCCGATCCGGTCTGCCACACCACCAACGGGAACTCGGCCCCGTGGCGCCCGGCAATCACCTCGTCGGCGGCGGCCACGATGGCCTTGGTCTTCTTCGCTTCCTGAAGACCCAGCGCGTGGTTCACCACGGCCGACGCCCGCTTGACCTGCGCCAGCGCGCGAATCAGCTCCGGCGGCTGGCGCTCGCCCGAGATGTCGAAGTTCTGCAGCGAGCGCTGCGTCTGTGCGCCCCAGAGGCGTTCGGCAGGCACGGCGACCTCGCCCATGGTGTCGCGTTCAATCCGGGTCTTCATGGCGCTCTCCTGTGTCAGCCGGCGTTGGGACGACCTGTCAAAATACCGGCTGGCCCACCGTAGCAGACTGTGCACTCCCCTGCGTCAGTTCGGCCCCCACGGCAACAGCACCCGACACCAACACCCCCACCGCCATGACCACGAGCATCCGCCAGAACGACCTGATCGAATCCGTCGCTGCCGCCCTGCAGTACATCAGCTACTACCATCCGGCCGACTACATCGCCCACCTGGCCCGCGCCTACGAGCGCGAGCAGAGCGCCGCCGCCAAGGACGCCATCGCTCAGATCCTGACCAACAGCAAGATGAGCGCCACCGGCCACCGCCCGATTTGCCAGGACACCGGCATCGTCAACGTGTTCCTCAAGGTGGGCATGAACGTGAAGCTCGACGGCTTCACCGGCAGCCTGGAAGACGCCATCAACGAAGGCGTGCGCCAGGGCTACAACCACCCCGACAACCAGCTGCGCGCCTCGGTCGTGGCCGACCCGCAGTTCGCGCGCAAGAACACCAAGGACAACACGCCCGCCGTGATCTTCACCGAGCTCGTGCCCGGCGACACGGTGGAAGTGACCGTGGCCGCCAAGGGCGGCGGCAGCGAAAACAAGAGCAAGATGATCATGCTCAACCCCGGCGACTCGGTGGTTGACTGGGTGATGAAGACCGTGCCCACCATGGGCGCCGGCTGGTGCCCGCCGGGCATGCTGGGCATCGGCATCGGCGGCACCGCCGAAAAGGCTGTGCTCATGGCCAAAGAGAGCCTGATGGACGACATTGACATGTACGAGCTGCAGGGCAAGGCGTCCAAAGGCGAGAAGCTCACGCAGGTGGAAGAGCTGCGCCTGGAGCTTTACGAGAAGGTCAATGCGCTGGGCATCGGCGCGCAGGGCCTGGGCGGCCTCACCACCGTGCTCGACATCAAGATCAAGATGTACCCCACGCACGCGGCCAGCAAGCCCGTGGCCATGATCCCCAACTGCGCCGCGACGCGGCATGCGCACTTCGTGCTCGACGGCAGCGGCCCGGTGTATCTGGAGGCGCCCAGCCTGGACCTGTGGCCCAACGTGAACTGGGTGCCCGATACGCAGAAGAGCCAGCGCGTGGACCTGAACAAACTCACCAAGGCCGAGGTGGCCAGCTGGAAGCCCGGACAGACGCTGCTGCTCAACGGCAAGATGCTCACTGGCCGCGACGCCGCACACAAGCGCATCCAGACCATGCTCGCCCAAGGCGAGAAACTGCCGGTGGACTTCACCAACCGCGTCATTTACTACGTGGGCCCGGTTGACCCGGTGCGCGACGAGGCCGTGGGCCCCGCCGGTCCGACCACCGCCACGCGCATGGACGGCTTCACCGACATGATGCTGGAGCAGACCGGCCTGATCGCCATGATCGGCAAGGCCGAACGTGGTCCTGTGGCCATCGAATCCATCAAGCAGCACAAAAGCGCCTACCTCATGGCTGTGGGCGGCGCGGCCTACCTCGTGTCCAAGGCCATCAAGCACGCCAAGGTGGTGGGCTTCGAAGACCTGGGCATGGAAGCCATCTACGAATTCGACGTGGTCGACATGCCGGTGACGGTGGCGGTGGACTCGGGCGGCACCAGCGCCCACATCACCGGCCCGGCCGAGTGGCAGAAACGCATCGCCACCGGCGAGTTCAAGGGCATCAGCGTCGCCGCCGCTTGAAAACCGTCGGGGTGTTCGACAGCGGGGTGGGCGGCCTGAGCGTGCTGCGCGCCCTGCTGGCCGAATTGCCCGGGGTGCGATTTGTCTATGTGGCCGACAGTGCGTACTCGCCGTATGGCGAGCGCACGGTCGCCAAGATCACGGAGCGTTCCGAGCGCATCACCGGCTGGTTGCGCCACACGCACCACATCGACGCCTTGGTGGTCGCCTGCAACACCGCCACCGCAATGGCCATCGACCGCCTGCGGGTGACCCACCCCGATCTGCCTATTGTGGGCGTGGAGCCGGCACTCAAGCCCGCGGCAGCGGCCAGCCGCACGCGCCACATCGGCGTGCTGGCCACGCGCGGTACGCTCAACAGCGAGCGTTTCGCGCGCCTGCGCACGCAGCTGGAACACACAGCCTCCACGCCCGTCCATTTCATCTGCCAGCCCTGTGACGGTCTGGCCGACGCCATCGAGCGTGACGACGTTTTGACGCAGCAGGCCTTGTGTGAGCGGTACGTGACCGCACTGCGCGACAACGCACCCGGCGACATGGACACCGTGGTGCTGGGCTGCACGCACTACCCCTTTGCCGCCGATGTGCTGGCGCAGTTGCTGGGGTCCGATGTGGCGCTGGTCGACACGGGCGAAGCGGTAGCGCGCCGCACGCGCGACGTGCTGAACATGTCCGGCCCGAAGGGTACAAACGCCACACCGCCGGTGCTCTTGTCCACCGGCGATCCTGCGGCGCTGTCGTTGGCCGCCCAGCGGTGGCTCGACCTGCCAACCCGTGCAGCGAAATTAATGGTCTGAAGCGTTCGCCGGTTGAAGCGCCGCCTCCCGGCCCCGCTGCATGTTGACCGGGATCAGCAGCAGCAGCCCGATCAAGAACAACACGGCGGTGGACGCAATGGCCAGGCGCTGGTTGCCCCCGGTCATCCAGGTGATGGCGCCGTAGCTCAGCGGCCCGATGATGCTGGCCACGCGGGTGGCAAACGTCCACAGGCCGAAGAACTCGGCCAGCTGCCCCGGCGGCGCCAGCATGCCGGCCATGGCACGGCCCGACGACTGGCTGGACCCCATGCACACACCCGCGATCGCCGCGGCGTACCAGAAGCCGCCCTTGGTGGTGGTGACAGCCGCGATGATGCAAGTGGCGACCCAGCCCACCAAGGTGATGCCCAGTGCCAGCTTGTGGCCCAGGCGGTCCTGCCAGTAGCCGAACGCGAACGCACCCACCATGGCCGCGATGTTGAGCACGAAGATCAGCACCATGGTTTCCTGCTGCACGAACCCGATCACCTGCTCGGCGTAGATGGCCGCCAGCGTGATCGCCACCGCCACGCCACCCTGATAGGCCGTGGCGCAGGCCAGCAACCACATGAAATCCTGGTAGCGCCGCGCCTGCTGGAACGTGCTGCGCAACTGCTTGAACGACTGGCGCCAGGCCGAGTCCGAAACGCCCTTCAGCGGGGTTGCCCGCTCGCGCAGCAAGACCAGCGTGAACATCGAAGCCAGGGCGAACACCGCCGCCGTGATCAACATGGTCACCGGCACGAACTGCGCGGCCTTCTGCCCCTGCGCTTGCGCCCACAGCACATAAGCCAGACTCAAACCGAGCGCCAGCATGCCGCCGCAGTACCCCAGGCTCCAACCCCAGCCGCTCACACGGCCCATGGCAGCCGGTTTGGCGAGTTCTGGAAGGAAGGCCGCCACGAGGGATTCGCCCCAGGCAAAAAACACGTTGGACACCACGATGAGCGCCACGCCCTGCGCCACCGCACCCGGGCCCACCCAGGCCAGTGCCGCTGTGGCCAGCACACAGCCCACCGTCGTGAACATCAGCAGCCGCTTTTTCGCCCCGTGCTGATCGGCCCAGGCCCCCATGGCGGGGATGGTGACCATCACGATCAGGTGCGACAGGCTCAAGGCCGCGGTCCACGCAAATGCTGCCCACTCGGCGCCATCGGCCACCGCCCCCACAAAGTAGGCAGCGAACACCGCGGTCAACACCACGGTGGTGTAGCCCGAGTTCGCAAAGTCGAACATCGCCCAGCCAAACACCTCGCGCTTGCGCACGCCGGGGTTCAGGGCATCGGTGGAAAAGAAAGACATCGGCACTCCGGGCGGCGGGTTCGGAATCCCACCGTGGAGCGCAGTCTAGGGCCTGAGCGTGTCAGGCCGGCGCACGCGGGCGCGGATCAGTGCAAATGGCGCGGCTTGCGAGGTCCACCATGGCCCGATGGGCCACCATAACCGCGCGGGGGTTTGCCCAGTTGCATGGAATTCACCAGGGCGTCAAAGCGCTGGGTGAACAGCTTGTCGATCGAGCCCACCACGTCGCCCAACTCGGAGGCGTCGAAGTGGCGCTCCATGATGTGCAACACGTCCTGCACCAGCAGGTCGCGCTGCACCTGCATGATGGCTGCGGGGGTCGGACCCACGAAACACATCAGGAAGTCGTCACGCGCTTCTTCCTCGGAAGACTCGTCTTCCTCGTCAAATTCGGCGTCATAGAACGAAACCTCCAGCGGAGCGCCCGTGGACGCAATGTCGTTGAGGCCCATGCAGGCCTCTTCGATCACCTGCCGGAAATCTTCGTCACCCGGCACAGTCCAGCAGATCTGCAGAACATGGGATTCAGCGTCGAAGCGGATGCCCGGTTCGTCTTCGTAACTGCTCTCGGCCGCGGCCGCCAAGGACTTGGCGCCGGCATAGACCCACAGCGGCTTGAGTGCGTCCTGGATCTGGGCAAAGACCACGTCATCGCGCAAAGGCACATCGCCGTGCACGTGGATCTCGAAGGGCGCGTTGTATCGGGTCATGAAAACTCACTGTACCGGCGAAACCGGAAAAAACCTAGCCTGGTGCCTCGAACCGGGGTCGAACCGGTACGCTCCCTTTCGGGATGGCGGCGGATTTTAAGTCCGCTGTGTCTACCAATTTCACCATCGAGGCCGAGTGTGGATTGTCGCAGGTGGAGCCACCCCGCCGACCTGCAAGCGTCAAGGATCGCCCGATTCAAATGAAACAACCCCGGCAACAAACTTGTTGGCGGGGTTGCATGTGATACTGGAGGCGCGATCCGGAGTCGAACCGGACTAACCGGATTTGCAATCCGGGGCATAACCGCTTTGCTATCGCGCCATCAGGGTCAGCGCGGAAAGCGCCGATCTGAAAAGGCTACAAAAAAGGGAAGCAGAGCTTCCCTTTTTGAATCTGGAGCGGGAAACGAGACTCGAACTCGCGACCTCAACCTTGGCAAGGTTGCGCTCTACCAACTGAGCTATTCCCGCATTTCTCAACACTTTTCAGTGCTGTTCCGCTTGTCTGCCGGAAGCTGAAATTCTAACCTAAAAAATGGGTCTCTTTCAAGCCCCCTCAAATTTTTTGATCAGTGTTTCACAGCATCCTGCCCGGGCGTGGGCGCGCGCGAGGAGGCCGCAGCAATTTGCGCCGCCACCTCTTCGTCGGTCAACGGAACGGGCTGGCGTTCAAGGGCAATCGCGAGCACTTTGTCGATCCATTTGACCGGCACGATCTCCAGACCCTGCTTCACGTTGTCGGGAATGTCGGCCAGATCCTTGACGTTCTCTTCAGGGATGATCACCGTCTTGATACCGCCACGCAACGCCGCCAGCAGCTTCTCTTTCAAGCCACCGATCGCCGTGACTTCGCCACGCAAGGTGATCTCGCCGGTCATCGCCACATCGGCCCGCACCGGGATCCCGGTAATGGACGACACCAGGGCCGTGGTCATGGCAGCACCGGCGCTCGGACCATCCTTGGGCGTGGCGCCATCCGGCACGTGGATGTGGATGTCGCGCTTGTCGAATTGCTCGTCCTTGATGCCCAGCATGCGGGCGCGGCTGCGCACCACCGTGCGCGCTGCCTCCACAGACTCTTTCATCACGTCGCCCAGCGAGCCGGTGCGGGTGATGACGCCCTTGCCCGGCATGATCGCGACTTCGATGGTCAGCAGATCGCCGCCCACTTCGGTCCATGCGAGGCCGACCACCTGGCCGACCTGGTTCTGGGCTTCGGCACGGCCGTAGCTGTACTTGCGCACACCGAGGAAGTCGTTCAGGTTCTCGGCATTCACCACCACGGTGGGTGTGTATTTCTTCAGCAGCAGACCCTTGACCACCTTGCGGCAGATCTTGGAGAGTTCGCGCTCGAGCGAACGCACACCGGCTTCGCGGGTGTAGTAACGCACGATGTCGCGCACGGCCTCTTCCTGCACCTCCAGCTCACCCTCTTTCAGGCCGTTGTTCTTGAGCTGCTTGGGCAGCAAATAGCGCATGGCGATGTTGGTCTTTTCCTCTTCGGTGTAGCCCGAGAGGCGGATCACTTCCATGCGGTCCAGCAGGGCCGGTGGAATGTTCATCGAGTTCGAGGTTGCCACGAACATCACGTCGGACAGGTCGAAGTCGACCTCCACGTAATGGTCGCCGAAGGTGTGGTTCTGTTCGGGGTCCAGCACCTCGAGCAACGCACTTGAAGGGTCGCCGCGGAAGTCGGTGCCCAGCTTGTCAATCTCGTCGAGCAGGAAAAGCGGATTGCGCGTGCCGACCTTGGAGAGGCTCTGCAGCACCTTGCCCGGCATGGCGCCGATGTAAGTGCGGCGGTGTCCACGGATCTCGGCCTCGTCACGCATCCCACCCAGGGCCATGCGAACGTACTTGCGCCCGGTGGCTTTGGCCACCGATTGCCCGAGCGAGGTTTTGCCCACGCCGGGTGGGCCCACCAGGCACAGGATGGGCGCCTTCACCTTGTCCACACGCTGTTGCACAGCAAGATACTCGAGGATGCGGTCCTTGACCTTCTCTAGACCGTAATGGTCTTCGTTGAGCACCGCCTCGGCGTGTGCCAGGTCGTGCTTGATCTTGGTTTTCTTGCTCCAGGGCAAGGCCACCAGGGCGTCGATGTAGTTGCGCACCACGGTTGCCTCGGCGGACATGGGCGACATCAACTTGAGCTTCTTGAACTCGGCGTCGGCCTTCTTGCGCGCCTCGGCGGGCATCTTGGCGGCCTTGATCTTTTTCTCGATCTCCTCGATGTCCGCGCCCTCTTCGCCTTCACCCAGTTCCTTCTGGATGGCTTTGACCTGTTCGTTCAGGTAAAAGTCGCGCTGGTTCTTTTCCATCTGCCGCTTCACGCGACCGCGGATCTTCTTGTCGACGTTGAGGATGTCGACTTCGCGCTCCAACTGCTCGAAGAGGTTTTCGAGGCGCTTGTTGATCGGGTCGAGGTCGAGCACGACTTGCTTGGATTCGAGCTTCAGCGGCAGGTGCGCAGCGATCGTGTCGGCGAGGCGACCGGGATCGTCGATGCTGGAGATCGAGGTGAGGATCTCGGAGGGGATCTTCTTGTTGAGTTTGACGTACTGGTCAAACTGCTGCATCACCGCGCGACGCAGGGCCTCGAGTTCGTTGGACTGCGTGTCGGCACGCTCGACCGCCGGGTCCACCGGGCTCACGCTGGCGATGAAATGGCTCTCGCCGTCGCGGATGGCCAGCACCTTGGCCCGCTGCACGCCTTCAACCAGCACCTTCACTGTGCCGTCGGGCAGCTTGAGCATCTGCAGGATGGTGGCCACGCAGCCCATCTCGAACATGTCGTCGGTCGACGGCTCGTCTTTGGCCGCCGCTTTCTGTGCGACCAGCATGATGCGGCGCTCGGACTCCATGGCGGACTCGAGCGCCTTGATGCTTTTGGGTCGACCCACAAACAGCGGAATGACCATGTGAGGGAACACCACCACATCGCGCAGAGGCAGCAGCGGGAGTTCCACCGGGGAGCTGGGGAGAGGGGTTTGTCCGGACATTTCAACCTCGACTAAAACGGGTAAATGGGGTTGGTGCGGGCGATATCAACCGGACGCATCGCTGGGGCGCTGACAGCAGCGCCCGTGGTGGCAGGCCTGTTCAGGCCTGCTTGGCCGCCTCGCGGTAAACCAGAAGAGGTGGCTTGTTTTCGTCGATGGTGGACTCGTCCACCACCACTTTTTCAACGTTGTTCATGCTCGGCAGGTCGAACATGGTATCGATCAACGCATTTTCCAGGATCGAGCGCAGGCCTCGGGCGCCGGTCTTGCGCGCCAGTGCCTTGCGGGCAATGGCCTTGAGCGCGGCGGGTCGCACTTCGAGCTCGGCGCCTTCCATGGCCAGCAGGCGGGAAAACTGTTTCACCACCGCATTCTTGGGTTCGGTGAGGATCTCGACCAGCGCGTCTTCGCTGAGCTCAGACAACGCAGCGATCACCGGAACACGGCCCACCAATTCGGGAATCAGGCCGAACTTGATCAGATCTTCGGGCTCGATCTCCTTGAACGCCTCGGTCAGGCTGCGCTGCTTCTTGCTTTTGACCGTGGCACCGAAACCGATGCCCGAGGCTTCGGTGCGGTTCTCGATGATTTTTTCCAGGCCCGCAAAGGCGCCGCCGCAGATGAACAGGATGTTGGTCGTGTCGACCTGCAAAAAGTCCTGATTGGGGTGCTTGCGACCACCCTGGGGAGGCACCGAAGCCATGGTGCCTTCGATGAGCTTGAGCAAAGCCTGCTGCACGCCCTCCCCCGACACATCGCGGGTGATGGACGGGTTGTCGGACTTGCGGGTGATCTTGTCGATTTCGTCGATGTAGACGATGCCCTGCTGGGCACGCTCAACGTCGTAGTTGCAGCTCTGCAGCAGCTTGGCCACGATGTTTTCGACATCTTCGCCCACATAGCCGGCTTCGGTCAGGGTGGTGGCGTCGGCCATGACGAAGGGCACATTGAGCATGCGCGCCATGGTCTGGGCCAGCAGCGTCTTGCCCGAGCCCGTGGGCCCGATCAACAGGATGTTGCTCTTGGCCAGTTCCACATCGTCCTTGCGGGCCGTCTGTTTGTGGCGCAGGCGCTTGTAGTGGTTGTAAACGGCAACCGCCAGGGCGCGCTTGGCGCCCTGTTGACCGATCACGTAATTGTCGAGGTTGGACTTCAGATCGGCTGGCGTGGGCACATCGTCGCCAGATGCCTTGACCGACTCGAGGCCCGGCAACTCGTCACGGATGATGTCGTTGCACAGGTCGATGCACTCGTCGCAAATGAAGACCGAAGGGCCGGCGATGAGCTTTTTGACCTCGTGCTGGCTCTTACCGCAGAAGGAGCAGTAGAGCGCTTTTTCGCTGGAGGTCGCTTTTTTGTCGGCCATAGAGGGGCGTCAGGTGGATCAGTGGGAACAATGATAGATCAAGCCTTCGGGGTGCCAAACCCAGGATTAGCGCCTTTATGTGCACTGTCTCCCGCTTTTGGCAACGCCGTCAGGCTCAGGTGGCGCTCGGGCGCTTTTCGATGACTTTGTCGATCAGACCGTATTCGGCCGATTCGGCGGCAGACATGTAGTAATCGCGTTCGGTGTCTCGTGCGATGCGATCCAGCGGCTGACCGGTGCGCTCGGCCAGGATCTTGTTGAGCTGCTCGCGGGTTTTCAGGATCTCGCGGGCCTGGATTTCGATTTCGGTGGCTTGACCACGGCTGCCGCCCGAGGGCTGGTGGATCATGATCTTGGAGTTGGGCAGCGAGAAGCGCTTGCCTTTGGTGCCCGCGGCCAACAGGAAGGCGCCCATGCTGGCTGCAAAGCCGCAGCACAGGGTCGAGACGTCGGGCTTGATGAAGTTCATGGTGTCAAAGATCGCCATGCCGGCGCTCACCGAACCACCGGGCGAGTTGATGTAGAACGAAATGTCCTTGTCGGGGTTCTCGCTTTCCAGGAACAACAGCTGCGCCACCACCAGGTTGGCCGAGTGATCGTTGACTTCGCCGACCAGGAAGATCACGCGCTCCTTGAGCAAACGCGAGTAAATGTCGTAGGCGCGCTCGCCGCGACCCGACGTTTCGATCACCATGGGCACCATGCCCAAGCCTTGAATGTCCATTGCGCTCATGCGTTTCTCCATGTGTTGATGCATTGCTGTCTTGCTACTGTAACCAACCCACTGTGGCCGTATGCACACAAGGGCGATGGCCTTTGGGGCACCACCAAGGGCCGACTGGACGGACGTGGGGCTCAAACCGACGAAAAAAAGGGCGGATCGCTCCGCCCTCTGCTTTTCTGAAGGTCGGACCGATCAGTTTTGCGCCATCAGCTCGTCGAAACTGACCGCCTTCTCGGTGATCTGGGCCTTGGACAGCACGAACTCGGTCACGTTGTTTTCGATCACGATGGCCTCAACTTCGGCCATGCGGCGGTTGTCGCCCTGGTACCAGCGCACGACGTCCGCAGGCTTCTCGTACGAAGCCGCCAGCTCTTCAATGTGGGCGTTGATCTGCTCGGGCTTGGCGTGCAGTTCGTTGGAACGCACCAGCTCGGCCACCACCAGACCCAGGCGCACGCGGCGCTCGGCTTGCGGGCGGAACAGTTCTTCGGGGATCGGGGCTTTCTCGGCGTCCTTCACACCGCGCTGCTTGAGGTCGGCGCGGGCGCCTTCCACCAGACGGTCGAGTTCGGACTGCACCACCGACTTCGGCAGGTCCAGTTCGGACGTGGCGATGAGCGCGTCCATCACGGACTGCTTGTTGCGGGACTGCAGGCGGAACTTGACTTCGCGCTCCAGATTTTTCTTGATGTCGGCACGCAGGCCTTCCACGGTGCCATCGGCAATACCGAGCGACTTGGCCAGTGCTTCGTCGACTTCTGGCAGGTGAGCGGCTTCGAGCTTGTTGACCGTGACCAGGAAGTCGGCGGTTTTGCCAGCCACGTCCTTGCCGTGGTAATCCGCGGGGAATGCCAGCGGGAAGGTCTTGCTCTCGCCCTGCTTCATGCCGCGCACGGCGTCTTCAAACTCCTTGAGCATCTGACCGTCGCCCACGATGAACTGGAAGGCCTCGGCCTTGCCGCCTTCGAACGGCTCGCCGTCGATCTTGCCGGCGAAATCGATGGTGGCGCGGTCGCCGTCCTGGGCGGCCTGGTCTTGTGCGCGCTGCGCGAAGGTGCGGCGCTGCTTGCGCAGGATGTCCAGCGTGCGGCCGATGGCAGCGTCGTCGACCTCAGCAGAGACCTTGTCCACCGACGCAGTGCTCAGGTCACCGATCTTGACTTCGGGGTAGACCTCGAACACGGCGTCGAAGGTCAGTTCGCCTTCGGGCGCGCCTTCTTTTTCGGTGATCTTGGGCTGACCGGCCACGCGCAGCTGCGCTTCGTTGGCGGCAGTGGCGAAAGCTTCGCCGACCTTGTCGTTCATCACTTCGTAGTGCACCGAATAACCGTAGCGCTGGGCGACCACGTTCATGGGCACCTTGCCGGGACGGAAGCCGTCCATCTTCACATCGCGCGCCAGGCGCTTGAGGCGGTTTGCCACCTCGTTCTGGATCACATTGGCCGGGAGCGACAGCGTGATCTTGCGCTCGAGCTTTTCCAGGGTTTCAACGGTCACGGTCATGGTTCTCTCCAAAAGGGTAGTGCCCAAAAATTGCGGTTCGGCCAGCCTGCCTGGACGAACCGGGGGATGCATGTGTCTGTGGTGGTGCGCGGGGGGGGACTCGAACCCCCACACCATTGCTGGCGTCAGGACCTAAACCTGGTGCGTCTACCAATTTCGCCACCCGCGCGCCTGGTTGGGGTTCCGACACGACACAGATGGGGATCTGCGCCAAGCCCTGCCCCCTTCACGGCAACCCTCGATTGTAGCGGTTGCCCGAAGTCCAGCGGTTCAGGCGCCGAGCCGGTGGCGCAGCAGCCGCACCGCACTGCCCGGGGTGGTGAGCACCGGCAGGCCCACGCCCCGGTGAACCGCCATTTGTGCGCGGGCCATGCTGAACTGCGCCAGCGCGATCACGTCGCAACCCTGGCTGGCCAGCCACTGCGCAGCCTCGATGACCAAGGTGTCGTGCCGTTCGGTGTCGCCTTGGTTGAGCGCCTCGAGCGCACCGTCGGCCAGCCGGGTCAGCAACTCGGTGCCGGGTGGAAACTCCGGCGGCATGGATTCGAGCGTGGGGCCGAACGATGCGATCAGGCCCACACGTCCGCCATGCGCCACGGCGTCGGCCACCATGGCTTCATTGGGCTTGAGGACGGGCATGTGGTGCCGGCGCGCTGCCACGGCCTCAATGCAGGGTCCGAACGCCGAGCAGGTGAAAAGGATGGCGTTCGCCCCCGAACGTTCGGCATAGGCCGTCAGGTCCTCGAACCGCTGGTGCATGGTGCCGTCCAACCCGGCGCCGTTGCGCGCCAGATCGGCAGACAGGCTGTCGTCGAGCAGGTTCATGCGCACCGCCTCGGGCCAGCGGCGCTCCAGCTCCTCGTTGATGGGTGCCACCGAGTGAGCCAGGGCGTGGATGAGGGCGATTCGCATGATGGGACCTTGGCATGGGTTGGATGTTTGAGCGCATTGTTGACCAGCCGGCTTGTTGTCCGCCAGAGCGGGTCATCCGTTTCACAAAACCAAGGCGCCACACCCGGCTCGCGAACCCACGGCGCTGCGCTCAGGCGGTCCCGGGTTCCCGTTTCACCCGGAACCAGGCCGCGTACATCGCCGGCAGTGCCAGCAAGGTCAACACCGTGGCAACGACCAGCCCACCCATGATGGCCACCGCCATCGGCCCCCAGAACACACTGCGCGACAGCGGAATCATCGCCAGCACTGCCGCAGCGGCGGTCAGCACGATGGGCCGCATGCGGCGCACCGCCGACTCCACCACCGCGTCCCATGCCGGCACCCCGCGAGCGCGGTCCTGCTCGATCTGATCGATGAGGATCACCGAGTTGCGTTGGATCATGCCCATGAGCGCGATCACGCCGAGCAGGGCCACGAAGCCGAACGGACGGTTCAGCAGCAACAAGGCGGCGGCCACGCCAGCCAGTCCCAGCGGGCCGGTCAAATACACCAACATGGAGCGGCTGAAGCTCTGCAGCTGCAGCATCAGCAGGGTGAACACGATGAACAGCATGAGCGGAATGCCCGCGGCGATCGACGACGAACCCTTGCTGCTCTCTGCCACGGCGCCCGCGACCTCGATGCGGTAGTCCGAGAGACCGCGGGCCGCCCAGCGATCGCTGATACTTTTGAGCACGGGCTGCAGTTCGGCGGTCACCGTCGCACCCTGCAAACCTTCCGCCACATCCCCTTGCACGGTGATGGCGTAGTCGCGGTTTTCGCGCCACAGCACGCCGGCCTCCCAACCAAAGACCGGCTTCGCAATCTGAAGCAGCGGAATGCTTTGCCCGCTGCTCGTGGGCAGGTTCGCGTTGGCCAGATCGGTGATGGCGCTGCGTTCATCCAGGGGTTGGCGCAACACGATGTCGATGAGCTTGTCACCGTCGCGGTACTGACCCACCGTGCTGCCGCTGAGCAAGGTGCGCGCGGCTTGCGCGATCGACTGACTGGACACGCCCAGCGCACGCGCCTTGGCCTGGTCGATTTCCAGCCGCAGCCGCTTGACCGACTCGTTCCAGTTGTCATTCACGCCGCGCATGTTGCTGTTGCCCCGCATGGCCACCTTGACTTCGTCGGCCAACGCGCGCAACTGTGCGGGGTCGGTGCCGACCACCCGGAACTGCACCGGATACGGCACGGGTGGCCCGTTGGGCAGCAGCTTCACGCGACCGCGCAGCTCGGGGAACTCGGCGGCCAGCAAAGCGGGCAGCGCCTTGCGCAGACGCTCGCGGGTCTTGAGGTCTTGCGGCAACACGATGAGTTGCGACACGTTGGTCTGCGGAAAGATCTGGTCCAGCGGCAAATAGAAGCGCGGCACACCCGAACCGACCCAGGTGCTGACGCTTTTGACGCCCTCTTCGGCCGTCATGCGCAACTCCAGGCGCTTGGTGACCTCGTCCATGGCCCGGATGCTGCTGCCCTCCGGCAGCCACACGTCCACCAGGATTTCGGGCCGGCTTGAGTCCGGGAAAAACTGTTGCTGCACCTGGCCCATGCCGACGATGCCCAACACGAAGGTGAGCACGGTCGCGCCGATGGTGATCCAGCGGTACTGCACGCACCAATCGACCACGGCACGAAACCGCACGTAGAACGGACCGTCGAAGACCTCATGCACCTCGCCCACATGCGGCTTCACCTTCAGCAGGCGCACGCCGAGATAGGGCACGAAGAACACCGCCACGATCCACGACAACAGCAATGCGATCACGGTCACTGCAAAGATCGCAAAGGTGTATTCACCGGTGCTGGAATTCGCCAGGCCGATGGGCAGGAACCCGGCTGCGGTGATCAGCGTGCCGGTGAGCATGGGCATGGCCGTTGCCTCCCAGGTGAAAGTGGCCGCACGAACCATGCTGTAGCCCTCTTCAAGCTTGCGCACCATCATCTCCACCGCAATGATCGCATCGTCCACCAGCAGCCCCAGCGCAATGATCAGGGAGCCCAGCGAGATCTTGTGAAGGCCGATCTTGAAGTAGTTCATGGCCAGGAAAGTCATGGCCAACACCAGCGGAATGGTGATGAACACCACCAATCCGGGGCGCATGTCGAGTGTGTAGCCGCGCAGGCCCTTGCTGCCGGTGCGCTTGTGCAGACCCAGCGCCAGAAAGCTCACCGCCAGCACGATCACCACCGCTTCGATCAGGACGGTGACGAACTCGTTCACGCTTTTGGTCACCGCACTGGGCTGGTCCTGCACCTGTGCGAGCACCATGCCCGCAGGCAACGTGGCCTCGATGCCCGCCACCGTGGTCTTGAGCGCTTTGCCCAGGGCAATGATGTCGCCGCCCTTGGCCATGGAAATTCCCAAGCCGATGCTGTCCTTGCCGTTGTGGCGCACCAGCACTTGCGGCGGGTCCACGTAGCCCAGGCGGATGCTGGCGATGTCACCCAGGCGGATCTGCGTGCCATTGGCGGCACGGATCGGCATCGCGCCGAGCTGCTCCACCGAAGTGAACGCACCGGCCACACGCACCTGCACCACATCCTGAGGCGACTGCACCGCACCCGCCGCGACCACGGCATTCTGCTGTCCGAGCGCGTCGAACACCTGCTGCAGGTTCAAGCCCAGCACCGCCAAACGCTTCTGCGAGATCTCAACGAACAGCTTCTCGTCCTGCACGCCGAAGAGCTCCACCTTGCTCACGTCGGGCACGCGCAGCAGCTGCTGGCGCACGTTGTCGGCCACCTGTTTTTTGTCGGCGTACGAGAAACCGTCGCCCTGCAGGGCGTAAATCACGCCGAAAACATCACCGAACTCGTCGTTGAAAAAAGGCCCCACCACGCCTTGAGGCAGCGTGGCCTGCATGTCACCGATCTTCTTGCGGGCCGTGTACCAGATCTGCGGCACCTCCTTGGGCGGCGACGAGTCTTTCAGCTGAAAGATCACCAGCGTCTCGCCGGGTTTGGAGTAGCTGCGGATCTTGTCGGCGTAGGGCACCTCCTGCAACGTTTTCTCAATGCGGTCGGCCACCTGCTCGGCCACTTGTTCGGCGGTGGCGCCGGGCCAGTAAGCCCGCACGACCATGGCCCGAAAGGTGAACGGCGGGTCTTCGTCCTGGCCGAGCTGAAAATAGGCCGCGACGCCCAGCAGCATCAGCACGATCATCAGGTAGCGCGTGAACGCCTGGTGGTCGAGCGCCCATTGCGAGAGGTTGAAACGCGAGACCCACGAGGCGGCCTGGTCGGCAGAGGAATGGTCGGACGAGCTCATGCAGTCCTCACTTCGTGGCCGCGGCGACAAACCGCGTGACCTTCTGCCCTGGTGACAGCACATGCACGCCCGCGGCCACCACCTCATCGCCCGGCTTGAGGCCCGAGGCAATCACGATCTCGTTGCCGTCGGCGCCAGCCACCACCACCTCGCGCGGCTGCACCGTGCCGCTGGCGGGGTCAAACACCCACACCGCGCTGCCGCTGCGATCGCCGGCTTCCGAACGCATGAGCGCCGAGGTCGGCAGCTTGATGGCGGCGGTGGGCGTGTCGGCCGACCGCATCAGCAGCACGTAAGCGGTGGCACCGAGTGGCACCGCGGCACCCTCGGGCAAGGCCAGCTTGACCTGGTAGGTGCGGGTCGCAGGGTCGGCACTTGCCGCCATTTCGCGCACCACGGCATCCCAGGGTGTCACGGCACCGGCTGGTGTGCCGGACGAGCCAGCCCACAGGCGCACCTGCGCTGCCTGACCGACACGCAAGCGTGCCACTTCGTCTTCGGGCACGGCAAACACCACGTCGCGCGCACCGTCGCGCGCCACACGCACCACCGGCGCACCGGCGGCCACGACCTGTCCCACTTCCGCATCGACCGCCAGCACCACGCCGTCGCCATCGGCCCGCAAACTGGCGTAGCCGGCCTGGTTGCCTTGCACGGCACCTTGGGCGCGCGCCTGACGCAGCAACGCGTCGGCCGATTGCAGCGTCGCCTGACGCCGTTCGATCTCGGCGCCGCTCACGAAACCTTGCGCCAGCAGTTCCTGAAAACGTTGGAGATCGGCCGCCGCCAGATCGCGCTGGGTTTGTGCCGACGCCACCTGGGCCTGCGCGGCCTGGCTGGAGAGTGCCAGGTCCTGCGCGTCGAGCTGGGCCAGCAACTGACCCGCCTTCACCCGCTGCCCGACTTCGGCCGGGCGTTGCACCAGCTTGCCCCCGACCCGGAAGCCCAGCCGCGACTCGGTGCGTGCCCGCACCTCACCGGCGTACTCGGTCTGCGAGCCCAGGGTGCTGGCGCCCACGGTCATCAACTTGACCGAGCGGATCGGCTCCACCGGCGCGGGTTTGGGAGAGCAGGCTGCCAGCACAAGCGTGGCGGTCAGGGCGATTGCAACAGGCAGCGTTTTCATGGCGGGCTTGGCGGGTGAGAATGGGACGGGTGCACGGCGTTTGTCGACACCGCGAATCCCCGTATATTACTGACTGACCGGTTAGTAATCAAAATTTTCGTTCAAGCGCACCTCGGTTTCATGGCCCCCTCCAACACCACCACCACCCGCCCGCTGGACCATGCGACCGGCACGTTCGGGGGCGGCGTTGACCATTACGAAAACTTCCCCGTGGCCTCCTGGCTGTGCCCACCCCGGCTTCGGCCGGCCGTGGTGGCCATCTACCGTTTTGCCCGCACCGCCGACGACATCGCAGACGAGGGATCGGCCGGTGCATTGGAGCGGCTGGCCGATCTGGCCGCCTTCCGCAGCGAACTGGCGCGCTGCATCGCCAGGGCATCGGGTGAGGGGACCGCGCCCGTACCCGAACGCTGGCCCGGCGTGTTCGGTCCGCTCGGTCTGGCCGTGGCGCGCCACACACTGCCGGGCCAGCTGCTGCACGATCTGCTGAGCGCCTTCGAGCAGGATGTGCGGTACACCGAGCAACAGCACCGCTATGCCAGCACCGAGGAGCTGTTGGGCTACTGCCGGCTCTCGGCCAACCCGGTGGGACGCCTGCTGCTGCACCTGTACCACGTGCAAGACGCCCGCTCCTTGCAGCAAAGCGACCAGATCTGCAGCGCCTTGCAGCTCATCAACTTCTGGCAGGACATCAGCCGCGACCTGCCCAACGGCCGCTGCTATCTGCCGGCCGACACCTTGCGGCGGCATGGTCTGCAAGTCGCTGATTTCGAGAACGCCGAGCTGCAGACAACACCCGCCCGCCAGGCCGTCGTGGCGGAGTTGTGTGCCTACGCACGAGGTCTCATGCAGCTGGGCGCTCCGCTGGCGCGGCGGATACCGGGTCGCGCGGGCTGGGAGCTGCGCCTGGTTGTTCAAGGCGGATTGCGCATCCTGGACGCCATCGCCGAAAACGACCACCGCAGCTGGCAGACACGGGTCACGGTGCAGCGCGCCGACATGCCTCGACTGGTGTGGCGCGCGCTCTGGATGTGACGCCGCGCGCACCGCAAGGCGCGCAGGTGACACGCACCCACGGGAAGTCGCTGAAAAGCCACTGAATCCGACGCCCTCCGTAGAAGCTCCGGGGTGGCACACACGGGCCGTGTGCCATACTGATTTTCTATGGCACAGGCATTCCCTTTCTCCGCGATAGTTGGTCAAGACGAGATGAAAACGGCGATCCTGATCGCCGCCATCGATCCCTCCATCGGCGGTGTTCTGGTCCTGGGTGACCGGGGCACCGGCAAGTCCACCGCGGTGCGGGCGCTGGCCGCCCTGCTGCCGAAAATGCGGGCGGTCAACGGCTGCCGCTACAGCTGCGATCCGGCCGACCCCGCCAGCCGCTGCGCCGATTGCGCCACCCTGCGCGCACCCGACCAGCCACCGCCCAAGACCCACCTCATTCCCGTCCCCGTGGTCGACCTGCCACTGGGCGCCACCGAGGACCGTGTGGTCGGCGCGCTCGACCTCGAACGCGCGCTGTCTCAAGGCGTGAAGGCGTTTGAGCCCGGCCTGCTGGCCCAGGCCAACCGCGGTTTTCTCTACATCGACGAAGTCAACCTGCTCGAAGACCACCTGGTCGACCTGCTGATCGACGTGGCGGCCTCGGGCGAGAACGTGGTGGAACGCGAAGGCCTCTCAGTGCGCCACCCTGCGCGGTTTGTGCTGGTGGGCAGCGGCAACCCCGAAGAAGGTGAACTGCGCCCGCAGCTGCTGGACCGATTCGGTTTGTCGGTGGAGGTGAAGACGCCCGAGCTGCTGCAGGAGCGCGTGGAAGTGGTGCGCCGGCGCGATGCCTTCGAGCAGGACCGCGAGGCTTTCATCGCGCACTGGCACAAGGAAGACGAACGCATCCGGCGCAAGATCGTTGCCGCGCGCAAGCGCCTGCACGAAGTTGACATCACCGACGCCGCGCGCCAGCGCGCCGCTGCCCTGTGCATGGCCCTCGGCACCGACGGCCTGCGCGGCGACCTCACGCTGATCCGCGCCGCGCGGGCCATGGCCGCGCTGCAAGGTGACGCTGCCGTGACCGACGCGCACTTCAAGCGCGTGGCCGGTCCCTCCCTGCGCCACCGCCTGCGCCGCAACCCGCTGGACAACGCCGGTTCCACGGCCCGGGTCGACCGTGCGGTCGCCGAGTTGATGGGCGCCTGAGCGCGGGTCTCGGGCTCACCACCGATGCTCGACGCCTTCTCTTCGCCGGTTCCCAGCGCCGACGCCGCCTTGGTGGCCGCCCTGCTGGCGGTGGACCCCGCCGGCCTGGGCGGTGTCGCACTGCGTGCGCCCGCTGGCCCTTTGCGCGACGCCTGGCTGACCCTGCTGCGCGACGGCCTGCCCGCCAGCACCCCGATGCACCGCGTGCCCCTGCACGCCACCGACTCGGCCCTGCTCGGCGGGCTGGATCTGGCCGCCACCCTGCATGCCGGGCGCCCGGTGGCCCAGCAGGGTTTGCTCGCGCGGTGTGACGGCGGCGTGCTGCTGCTGGCCATGGCCGAGCGCGTGAGCGCCGGCGTGGCCTCGCAACTCGCGGCCGTGCTCGACACCCAGGTGGTGGCGCTCGAGCGCGACGGCCTGACCCAACGCCGCCCTGCCCGCGTGGCGCTGGTCGCACTGGACGAAGGCGATGGTGACGAAGAACAGATGCCCGCCACGCTGCTCGACCGTGTGGCCTTTCACCTGCCGCTGCAAGCCGCCGAGTCCGAGGACAACGCGCCGGTGGACTGGACACGCACCGAGATCGCCGAGGCGCGCGCTCGGCTCGCGCAGGTGGTCGTGCCCGAGAGCGTGGTGCAGGCGCTGTGTGCGGCCTCGCTGGTGTGGGGCGTGAATTCCATGCGCGCGCCGTTGCTGGCGGTGCGTGTCGCTCGCGCCGCGGCGGCCTTGTCGGGCATGGACGAGGCCGAGGAGGTGCACGCCTCGCTGGCCGCGCGGCTGGTGCTCGCGCCGCGCGCCACGCGCATGCCTGCGCCGCCGGCGGAAGAAGCCGACGACACGCCACCGCCACCGACGGACACGCAAGCGCCCGCTCCCGACGAAGACGACCCGCAGGACGCGCCTGCGCCCGAGACGCCGCAGGACGAAACCAGCAACGCCGACGAAGAAGAGGCCCCCGGCGCACTGGACGACCGCATGGTTGAGGCGGTGCGCGCGGCCATTCCGCCCGGCCTGCTGGCCGCGCTGCAAATGGGCCAGGCCCGGCAGGCGCGCGCGGCAGCCGCCGGCCGCTCGGGCGAGCTCATGAAAAACCAGAACCGCGGCCGCCCCGTGGGCACACGCCGCGCCGAACCGCGCTCGGGTGCGCGGCTGCACATCCTGGAAACCCTGCGCGCGGCTGCGCCCTGGCAGCGCCTGCGCCAACAAAAGGCAGATGGTCCAAAACGCATCCAGGTGCGGCGCGAGGACTTTCACGTGGTGCGGTTTCGCCAGCGCCGTCCCACCACCACGCTGTTCGTGGTGGACGCCTCGGGTTCGGCCGCGTTGCACCGCCTGGCCGAGGCCAAGGGCGCGGTGGAACTGCTGCTGGCCGAGTGCTACGTGCGGCGCGACAAGGTGGCGGTGCTGGCGTTTCGCGGCGATGGCTGCGAGCTGCTGCTGCCGCCCACGCGCTCGCTGGCGCGCGCCAAGCGCAGCCTCGCCGCCCTGCCCGGCGGTGGCGGCACGCCGCTGGCCGCCGGCATTGAAGCGGCGCGCGAACTGGCCCAACAGATCGGGCGCGCGGGCGAGACACCGGTGGTGGTGATGCTCACCGACGGGCGCGCCAACGTGGCGCGCGACGGCCGCCACGGCCGGGTCCAGGCCACCGACGACGCGCTGCAAGCCGCCGACGCGTTCCGCCTCGCCGGCTTCGCGGCCCTGCTGATCGACACCTCGGCGCAGCCGGGCGAGGCCTCGCGCCAGATGGCCGAACGCATGGGTGCCACCTGCGTGCCGTTGCCGCACGCGGGCGCCACCGGCCTGTCGCAAGCGGTGCGGCTGGCGAGCGTGCCCGGCGCACGCTGACCACCGCCCCATGACACGAGGCCTCGACTGGCAACGCGACGGCCCGAAGTGGCCGCACCACGAGCGCAGCAGCTTCGTGTGGGCCGCTGGTCTTCAGTGGCATGTGCAGCGCTTCGCCGGTCCGGAGCAGGCGCCTTGTCTGGTGCTGCTGCACGGCACCGGCGCCTCCACGCATTCGTGGCGCGACCTGGCACCGCTGCTCGCGCAGCGCTTCGAGGTGGTGGCCATGGACCTGCCCGGCCACGCCTTCACCGGCATGCCGCCCGGTGGCGTGGGTTCACCGCAGCTCTCGTTGCCCGGCATGGCGCGCGCGGTGCAGGGTCTGCTGCAGACACTGGCCGTCCAACCGGCGATGCTGGTGGGCCACTCGGCCGGTGCGGCCGTGGCGGTGCGCATGTGTCTGGATGGACTGGCCACTCCGCGCTCGGTGCTGGGGCTCAACGCCGCGCTCATGCCGCTGGGCGGTCTGGCCGGCCAGCTGTTTTCGCCCGTGGCCAAGCTCATGGCCTCGGCGCCCTTTGTGCCCCGACTGTTGGCGTGGCACGCCAAAGAGCCGGCGGTGCTGCAGCGTCTGCTCGACAGCACCGGCTCCACGCTCGATCCGGCTGGTACCGCGCTTTACCAGCGGCTGGTGCGCAGCCCCGGCCACGCCGCCGGCGCACTGGGCATGATGGCCAACTGGGATCTCGACTCGCTCTGGCGCGACCTGCCCCGACTGCCCGTGCCGCTCGATCTGGTGGTGGGTGAACGCGACCGCACCGTGCCGCCCGAGCAAGCCACGCGGGCCATGGCGCGGCTCTCACCCGCGCTGAACGCGCAGTACATCCAACTCGACGGCTTGGGGCACCTCGCCCACGAGGAGCAGCCCGACACCGTGGCGCGGCTCGTCCTTGAGCGCTTCAACGCGCGGGCCTGACCCCCGCTGTCTCAGGGCACGACGCTGTCGATGCGGATCTGCAGCTGGGCGCTGTTGTTCGGCACCGGGCCGCTGGTGCCCTGCAGGTCGCCGCTTTGTGGCATGGCCTGTCCGGTTCGGCTGATGCGCGCTTCCACCACCACCTGTTCATGCATCGACAGACGAAGTTCCGGCGCCATGGCCTGGCTGTCGTCGAGGGCAAACGGGACCGGGCCAGATGTTGCCGCCACGCGCAAGACCGCCAGCGGCATGCGCGGCCCCTGCACCGGACGCGCAAACACGAACAAGGTGTCGCCGGCCGCCAGCTTGCCTTGCAGCTCGGGTGCGATGGTGATCTGCCCACGCACGCCGGGATGGCCATTGGCAGCAGGCGGCTGGTCGGCGGGTGCTGCGGCCACGCGTGCTGCGCCGCCGGGTTGTGAAGCGATGCCTGCGCGTGCCGCCTCCAGGCTGCTCTGCAGCCCCTGGTCAAACGGGCTGCCCGGCGCGGCGCGCTCGCGGGCGCGTTGCCAGAACGCCTGGGCCGCCACGAAGTCCTGCCGGCCGTAAGCCGCGCTGCCGGCCAGCGCGAGCGCCTTGGGGTGGCCGGGGTCGATTGCCAACGCGCGGTTGACCAGGCGCATGGGCTCACCGCTGGCGCTCTGCCCTTGCAACAGCGAGAGCAAGTCGGCCCGGTCGGCGAGCAGGTCGGGGTTGTCGGGTGTGAGTTCGATGGCGCGCTGGTAGGCCTGATCGGCATCGGCAAATCGCTGGCGGCTGGCGTGTGCCCGCGCCAGCATGGCCCAGGCGGGCGCATCCGCGGCCTGCCCCGGCGGGCGGCTCTGAAGTTGCTGGGCCATCTGGCGAACCATGGTGTCGACGTCGCCGTCGGACGCACCCGCTTGCTGGGCGAGCTCGGCCTCGAAGCGCACCGCGTCGGGCTCACCGAGCCAGACGTAGAGGCCGATGGCCAAAGCGGGCACGGCCAGCAGCAAGCCGGTGGCGGTGGCGTTGCGGTGGGTCGCTCGCACGCGCTGGTCCAGCGGCGCCGACTCGTCGATCACGCGCCGCGCCAGCTCGGTGCGCGCCTGCTCGAACTCCGCTTCGGTCAGCTTGCCTTCGGCGTGCTCGGCGTCGAGCTGGGCGCGCTGCGCGCGCAACAGCGCGAGGTTGGCTTGCTGCGGCATGGCAGGCACGGCACCCGAACGTGTGCGCCAGAGCACCGCCAACAAGGGCCACAAAGCCAGCGCGAGCAGCGCCAGTGCCAGGGCATAGAACTCGGTCATGGCGTGCCTCCGGCATCGTCGAGCAGGCGCTGGGCGCGCTGCAGTTCCGCCGGGGTCAACGGCGAGGGTTCGGTCGACGGATCGCGCCGTCGAATGTTCATCAGCAGCACACCGGCAGCGACCAGCAGCAACACAAACGGCCCGGCCCACAGCAGCACGGTGCTGAGTTGCAGCGGCGGGCGGTAGAGCACGAAGTCGCCATAGCGCTGCGACATGAATTCCAGGATCTGCGGCTGCGTGCGGCCCTGCGTGAGCTGCTCGCGAATCTGCTGGCGCAGGTCCTTGGCCAGGTCGGCTTGCGAGGCGGCGATGGTTTCGTTCTGGCACACCAGGCAGCGCAGCTCTTCAGCGATCTTGAGCACGCGCGCCTCCAGCGCCGGGTCGGCCGACAGGGGCGTGGCCTGGGAATCGGTGGGTGTCTGCGCGCCCACGCCACCTGCACCAAGGACGCAAGCCAGCAACAGGGTCATCAAAAAGACGCGCATGGGCTCAGGCACCGAGTTCGTTCATCAGCGGCAGCAGCTTCTCGCGCACCGCCTCGGGCGTCACCGGCCCGGTGAACTTCAGGCGGATGACGCCTTGTTTGTCGATCACATAGGTCTCGGGCACGCCATAGACGCCGAAGTCCAGGCCGACACGGCCATCCATGTCGAACAGCGTGGTCTTGTAAGGGTTGCCGTGCTTGCCCAGCCAGTTGAGCGCCAGGTGGCGCTGGTCCTTGTAGTTCAGACCGATCAGGGGCACGGCGCTGGTTTTGGCCAGGTCCATCAGCACCGGGTGTTCCTGCTGGCAGGCCACGCACCAAGAGGCCCACACGTTGAGCAGCCAGACCTGCCCGCGCAGGTCTTGCGGGGCCACCAGCGTGTCGGGTGCGGCAAGCGTGGGCAGGCGAAAAGACGGCACCGGCTTGTTGATCAGGGGCGACGGCACGTCGCGCGGGTTGAGCTGCAGGCCCATGCCCAGAAAACCCAGCATCACCACGAAGATGGCCAGCGGCCACAGGTAACGCTTCATGGGCGCGCGCTCCGTGCCGTCATCACCGGGCGCACCGTGCCCACGTTGCCAGCGGACGGCGCCGCGGGCGCCACCGACGCCGCCTTGCGCACGCGGTAGCGCCGGTCCATCACGGCCATGAGTCCGCCCAGCGCCATCAGCAGACAACCGCCCCAGATCCAGTTGACCATGGGCTTGTGGTGCAGGCGCACGCTCCAGGCGGTTTCGCTCACCGGCTCGCCCAGCGCGACGTACACGTCGCGCATCACGCCGCGGTCGATGGCCACCTCGGTCATGGCCGTGCGGCTCACCGTGTAGATGCGCCGTTCGGGGTGCAACATCGCCACCAGTTCGCCATCGCGGCTCACGGTGAGCGTGGCGCGGGCCGAGGTGTAGTTGGGTCCCTGCACCAGGTCCATGCTGTCCAGCCGGATGCTGTGGCCGCCCACGTCGGCGGTCTGGCCCACCTCCATGCGCACGTCGTTTTCGGTCTGGAAACTGCTGACCACCGTGACCCCGGCGATGAACACCGCCACGCCGAAGTGCGCCAGCAACATGCCGAAATAGCTGCCCGGCTGCGCCCGAAACGCGACCCAGGCCGAAGCAGGATGGGCGCGCAAACGTTGCACCAGGTTCAGCACCGCCGTGCTGGCCACCCACACCGCCAGCAGCAGACCCAGGCCGGTGAGCGGGGTCCAGCGCTGCAGCACCAGCGGCGCGATCACCGCGCTGGCCACGCTCACACCGGCGGCCCAGCGCAGCTGGTGCGCCAGGTCGCCCAATGAGGCCTGGCGCCAGCGCGCCAGCGGCCCCACGCCCATGAGGAACAGGGCCGGTGCAATGAGCGGCACAAACACCGCGTTGAAATAAGGCGGGCCAACCGACAGTTTGCCCATGCCGAGCGCATCGATGAGCAGCGGGTACAGCGTGCCCAGCAGCACCGCGGCCGCGGCCACCACCAGCAGCACGTTGTTGGCCAGCAGCAGGCTTTCGCGCGAGAGCATCTCGAACGCGCCGCCACCGCCCACCTTGGGGCCACGCCAGGCAAACAAGGTGAGCGAGCCGCCCACCACGATGGTGAAGAACACCAGGATGAACAGGCCGCGTTCGGGGTCGGTGGCAAACGCGTGCACCGAACTCAGCACGCCCGAGCGCACGATGAAGG
>Ga0210245_100161_pt1 | contig 56374 bp, 46 predicted proteins | sample ChrtobMetaP3_4mM_FD_155450 | JGI IMG/M metagenome (GOLD analysis project Ga0210245, IMG submission 155450) | Chrysochromulina tobin associated microbial communities from unialgal haptophyte culture, Seattle, Washington, United States - P3_4mM | ecosystem: Host-associated > Algae > Haptophytes >...
GACCGTCGGGTCGAAGTGAGGCTCATCGTGCGCGTATGCGGTCGAACGATAGAACTCCGACGGCCATTCATTCGTGACGTTGGAGACCTTGGCCCACACGAATAGGAAGAAGCCCGTGGCGGAGTGCGCGGCCTTCTCGCCGGCCGACTTGAGCATGGCCGCGAGCCGTACGACAGGAAGGACAGTAGGATCGAGCAGGCGAGGCTCGCAGTGCGCGCAGTCAGTCGAACGAAAGGACTTGGGCTCGGAGGATCTGGGCACAGCACCGAAAAATGCCCCAAACGTCGCGGGCACGATTGTAATAGGCGAGACTGCCGATGCCCGACCCGAAAGAAAAGGGCCGGCGGAAATGTGAAGCCCCCCGCTTGACGCCACCTTGTCGAGTGCCCGGAGAGAAAGAACGCGCGCGAACGAAGGAAGCCGATCAAGTGGGGCAAGTTTATAGAGCCGATTTGAGGGCACCTTGTCGCCCAGGATCTTGTGCGCGTCGACCGCGCCGAGCATGGGGACGCGCGAGCTTGCCCTGTCCCCCCCCATAAAATCGACCACACGCGGAAGCCCAGCATAAGCGCGTGAGGGACTCGTTTTCGCGACCGGGGGGAGCGCCTCGGCCATACGCAGATGGCTGAGGGCAAAAGCGAGGACGAAGGCGCGAGCACTCGGGCCCCAGCACCACTCCGCTCTCATCAGAGAGCCAGACGAGAATGCGACCATCGTTCGAGGATCTCCTCAACGAGGTGTAAGCACCCAGTCCGTGCCAGCCGTTGGAATTAAATCGGGATGCGCATCAAACCGTTTCGAGACTCCCTTGAGTCCGAAACGTGAGCAGCATAGCTCCCGGTATGCGTCCGCACGGCCCCCCATATGCCCAATACCCCTTCCCCCTGGTTGGGCCCCTGTGGTAGCTCTGCCAACAGTCTCATCACACGTTGAGTTCACGGCCGCTTAACTGTTGGGGTCAAGCGGCAATCTAGCCGATCTGCACATGTCGAGAAGTCGAAGTATACGAGTATGATATCTCGCACGGCTCCTTCGCCAGATTCTGTTATGGATCGGTGCTCGGCTTTTCCATCTCTGCATGGCACTGTACGCCCGGCTCGGCGTCGTCGTCGCCGCAGCGGTGGCTGATCCGGCTGTCTTGCGCGTCGGCGTCATCGGCACCGGCTGCATCGGCATCGAGCACCTCAAAAATCTCAACCTCGTCCCGGGCGTTGAGATCAAGGCCATCGCCGACAACTTCGCACCCTCACGAGAGGCAGGCTTGGCATGCCTGCGCAAGCTCGGAGTGGATTTGCGCAGCGTTTCGGTGCACGAGGATTACACGGAACTGCTCGCTTCGCCCGACGTCGACGCCGTCGTCATCTGCACGCCCAATGACCATCATATTGATGTGCTGCGGCATGCCCTCCAAACGGGAAAGCACTGCCTGATAGAGAAGCCACTGTGTACGGACGTGGCGGCATGCGCGGAGGCGGAAGCGCTTGCAGGTGCTGCGCGCGCGCGCGCAAAGGCTGAAGGTCGGCCCGAACCCGTGCATTGGTGCGGAATGGAGTACCGCTTTCTGCCGACCATAGCCCATATGTTGCGCGAGAGCGACGCGGGCGTCATCGGCGAGTTGCGCATGCTCAGCATCCGCGAGCACCGCTTCCCATTCCTGCGCAAAGTAGGCGACTGGAACCGCTTCAGCAAACGCACGGGCGGCACGCTCGTCGAGAAGTGTTGCCATCATTTCGACCTGATGCGCCGCATCCTCCGCTCGGAGCCCACGCGAATCTTGGCTTCTGGCGGGCAGGATGTCAACCACCTCAGGGAGACGTACGGCGGCCAGCCGAGCGACATCCTCGATAACGCATTCGTCGTGGTCGACTTTGAGAGCGGCGCGCGTGCGATGCTCGACCTGTGCATGTTCGCCGAGGCATCGAAGCATCAGGAGGAGGTATCGCTCGTGGGCACGCACGGCAAGCTCGAGGCCTTCGCTCCCTCGCACGGCGTGCGCGTTCTCGACGAGAGCGAACCAAATTACCGCCGCGGCCTGCGCAACGTCGCAAATGTCGAGAGCTGGGACCGTGCCGAGCCGCCCCCGCCCGAGGAGTGCGGAGAGCTTGTCGAAGCACACGTGGGCGTCGACCCGGCGCTTCTCGAGGCGGGCAACCACTGTGGCGCGACCTTCGAGGAGGTGCGCGCCTTCGCCGGGGCGTCGATCCACGCGCAGTCGCCAACGGTCACGCTCTCAGACGGCTCTAAGGCGGTCCTCATGGGCCTTGCCGCACACCGCTCAATCGCCACAGGGCAGCCCGTGCTCTGGAGTGACATGCTCGCAGAATTCGACGAAGCCTCTCGTGTAGCAAAGCAAAGGCTCGCTCTGAGTTCATAGGATGGCTCATTCGCGGAGCACCACCCGCACGCGACGGTGAAGCCCCTAAGGTGGAGCCGGTGGAGCGCCGGGGGCGGTGGCCTGAGAGCACAATAGGAAGATCGCATATCGTGCAAGTGTTACGGGCCCGGTCCGATGGTGGCTATAAACCCGCCACCGCCACCGCGGCCCTCCCGCCGGCGACGCGGCCGGAGTGGGCTCGTGCTCTCGTGGACCTCGTGTGCGAACCTCGTGACGCGAAAGGCCGTACGTACAGAAGAGTTATCAAAAGTTATCATTGAAGCCGTTTAATAAACTGAAATCTGATTCGTGTAAACACGCAGCGGTGACCTGCAGTGACGCCCCGCACGGTCTGCCACCGCCAAGCCGCCGCCGGTAACGCGGTAACGCGGCTGACCACAGACCGGCGGCCTCGCAGCCGCGCAAACAGTCTCTGGACAACGCGTGCGACGGTATCCAGCGTGTATGTGACCCGCGCCTGCGTCGGCTTCCACGTGCGCGCCGCTGCGCAGCAAACGCGCAGCGCACTGTCGCGCGAATTCTACACGCGCGTGTACATAGCAGGCTTCTGAGCGAGTGTATCTTGCTGAGCGTTTAGGCCCCTCAAAAGTCGTCGTCCGCTTCTTGCTCCTCAGCATCCTGCTCCTCGTGACGGCTGGCACCAGCAACGGCAGCTTCTGTAGCATGCCTTTTTGCCCCGGGTTCGTTGACAGCCTCGCACCTGGGAAACATTGGGATGGTTCGGGCTCAGAGAACGAGCATCAGAAGGGCGCTGCAAAGCAGATTGTACGCACTGATCAATCCATTCAGCATAAACATCTATAGGATCCGATAGCCTGTTGATTCGCGCATCATACTTGACGCCACACCCGTCGCAGCGGATCGTGCCCAGCGCGTGGTCCATGTCCATGACGCAGGAACAAGATTGAGACTTGCCACAGAAGGGGCAATCAAAAATCTGCGCGACCTTCGGCTTGGCCTTCTTTGGAGGCGGCTTTTTCTTGGCCTTCTTGCCCCTGGCACACGGCGGACGGATCATTGTGTGCGATGCCAGTTTCAGAAAGTGTGCAATGAAGCATGGCGAATGGCAGCACGCGGGCGAATGGCGGCACGCCGATCCCGTGGCCGCACATGTTAGCGAGACAAGCTGATCACGCTGATCGTGTATGATCGTGTATGAATAAGTCAAGTCAAGTGCACGTTTGTCTGTTGGACCTATAGACTTGATTTGACTTGACTATGTTTACAACGCTTCAGGTTCCGGTTCAGTACTTGAAAACGTTTCAGGTACTGTACTTGCCACCATCCTATGCACGCCTTCTGTGGTGGTGGGAGTCGATGGATATGGCGGGGGGTCCCTCTTGACTTGTGACTTGACTTGACTTGAGTGAGTGAGTGAGTGAGTTATTGAGACACAGACACACCGTGGAACAATACGTTATGTACGGGGTACGGGTCGAGATACATGTACATGTATCCACTCACTCACTCACTCACTCACTCACTCACTCGACTTGACTTGACTCTTGACTTGACTTGCCTTGACAGTCCGCCGTGGTCACACTCGTGGACCCTCTCGGAGATCGACCGCGCGTTTCTCGAATCGCGGCCGCACGACTGCCGACAATGCTCGCCTTCTTCGCGATTTCTCTTGCCCTCACGGCACCGCCTGGCTCGAAGTACATTTTTCAGCAACTTGTACGCGCCCCTTGAGCTCCGCGCCATCGAAAACTGCACTCACGTTTGCCCATGTTATGCAATACTCGGTGCGCACAGCCAGCGATCAAGGGCAGCTTCCTGCTGCAAACCTGGGCCGCGCAAGCCGAGACGGTGCGAGCCAACGGCTTCTCGCCGAAGTCTGAAGCGGTCGGCAATGGGGCTTTCAAAATGAAAGCACTCGCTGACGAACTGCCGAAGCTCAAGGCGCAGGCATCCATCATTGGGCTGTGTGAGAAGGGCCAAATGAGCTTTGAGACGCTCAAAGAGCCGCATGCGACCATTGGAGCGCGTCTGTCGCGCACGAAATTGATGGCGGCGCTTTCGGCGGGCGCGGGGTCAGCTGTGGCCTTTGTTTCCGAGTGGGACGACCACATTTGCGTCGACGCATGCGTGGTGAACCCGAGCTACATGGGGGCGAGCGAGGAGGCTGAGCTCGCTCTTCTTCAGAAGGTGGCGACGAACGCACTCGCGGATGGCAAGGCCGACGTACGGCTGCGAGCCTCGTACCAGATCGAGGGCGACGCCTTCTACGCGCGCGCAGAATTCTTCCCTATTGAGGGTGAGACCAGCAACGCTGGTGCGGAGCGCGTGCTGCGCTACAAGCCCAATGGCGCCACTGGTTCTCCCGTCGTCGCCAGTCTTGGTGAGTCTACTGCGCAGTGAGAAGGAATATAAAAAGAAACGCACAGACATGCCGAAAAGCAAAACGGCACGGGGATCATCCGGCGTGTTACTTTTATATACGTAAAAACCGAAATGCACTCCGCGACTCGTAACTCATATCGACATTGCTTGCGTACATGCATATCCATGCAGTAGCCACGGCCATCACTTTCTTGATTTCATGCGGAATGCGGTCGTGCGACCTTCATCCTCGTCGTCCACCTCAACCGCCCGTTTTCGCTTTGGCGCCTCCACGTCACTCTTGCTACTGCTTTTCTTGCCCTTCGACTCCTTCTGCAAGGCTCTCTGCAGGCTCTTCTCCTGCGTGCTCACAACACAGTGCGGCTTCGCTACGGAGCCCAGGCCTTGCCGTTCGGGCCGAGGTATCAGAGCAGGAGGTAGCGGAACAGCGTCGCTTCGTTTCTTGTTTGCAGGGTCACTTGCTCGCAGCCACCCCGCCACGATTGAACTGAGCTCGTGCGTTGGTCGGATGTCCATGAGAAGATCTTGCCCTGTAGCAACCCGCAGTGAGTCGAACCCCGACCGTTAGATGGTGTCTTTGTTCATGGTGACCGCGAGGCACAATTATCGGCTCGCCCGCATTCGGACCTGCTTTCCCGACGAATTTACACATGAACACTCATGTACGGTTTCGCCCGCAAAGGGAACACACCTTCGGCCGCTGATTCACAGCCTCATGATAACGTTCGAATTATTTTCACAGCCCTCTTTGAATTCGACACCCACTTTTGGCAATTTCGGCGTGATCAGCATGTACAGAGACGCAGGAAGGAGATGGCCCGCGAGCGACGCGAGCGACGTGTCGGCAGCCGACCAGAGCCCACTTTGCCCATAACCACCCCCCCTCGCCACCACCACAAAATTGGCAGCATCGGCGGTAGGCATGCATGCCTGAGGGCGTGCCTACAGAAGCGGTGTTGTCATGTTGCAATGTTTATTGCGGTTATTGGCAGCGTGCTTGCCTACGTCTTGCACTTGCAGCTCATAGCCTTCGTCTTCGGCCGACCTGATGCCACACCGCCAACGACGATACGATCCACACAGTCGTCATACCCCGCGCAACAAGAGGAGAAGCAGCTGCTGAAAGAGCCCGTGCTTTCAGCAGCAGCACCCGAGCGACATCCGACCTACCGATTAGCCTTTACAGTGCCGTGGATCGGGCGCACATTTCCAAGTTGGTTCCCGTACTTCCTCGCATCGTGCCGGCGATCGGCCTTTTTGGTGGATTGGCTCATCTTCCACGAGAGTGCAGCATTGCCAGCAGCTGCCGAGATACCGCCCAACGTTATCTTCCATGACCTTGGTCGCGACGGGCTAGGCCTGCTGTTCGGTACGAAAATTGCGTCCGCCCTGCGGATGCACGATTCGGCCGCACGCCTCGTCGAGCTCTTCCAGATCGCCTTCCGCGGGTTTGCGTACATCGTCACTGAGTATAAGTGGGCGCTGATTGCCTCTGATGGCCTCTGATGACCTCTGATGACCTCTGATGACCTCTGATGACCTCTGATGACCTCTGATGACCTCTGATGACCTCTTCCAGGCCTACCCACGGCGCCGTCTTTGCAGACTACCTCAAGCCGTACTCGCACTGGAGCTACACCGACATTGACATGCTCATCGGCGATTTACCTCTGTACATCGACGCCAACGAGCTCGAAGAGTATGACATATTTACCTACCACTTTGGCGACGTCTTCCGTCTGTACTTGCGCGGCCAGTTTGCAGCGCATCGCAACCTGCCATGGATCAACGTGCTGTGGGCCGAGTGCCCGCATCTCGGCAGTGGCCTCATCGAGGAGCTCGAGGCAAAGCACGAGATCTTTCGCAAGCTTGCCTATGAGGGGAAGCATGTCCGCACACGCTTCATTTCCGCCGAGGGCTGCTACTCGTGGGTGGTGGCTAGTACGCCTGGCATGCGACTCAAGTTTGCTTCCAAGGCCTTCGCGGACTGGTCAGACCACAGGGAGTTTTACATAGTCGACGGTGCCGTGCGCAAGTGTAAGCTTGCGACCCAGGTCTGGGAGCCCGTGGCCGTTGCGACAGAAGGAGAAGATGGGCTGTGCAATCCATTTGGTCCGCGCGTCGCCCGCCACTCCACGGCGTTGCAAGGAGTGCAACAACCCATCGGGCAGCTCCGGGCAGTGGACATCCACGCAGATTGCTCGCGCTGGGTCGAGGAACGCTACCGTTTGTGTGCCGACCTGACCGAAGAGGAGGCGCCCATGTACAATGTGATGCTCATCAACGGCAGCTGGAGTGCCACACGATTCGTCAACCAGGAGCCGCTTCATAGCTTGGAGGGTGCCTTTCTGCACCTACAGCGTTGGAAGGGCGACTACAAGAAGCTCGCCTACGGTGCCAAGGGAATGCCGCGGCTCAATGGCCGCAGTGTCTTCAAGCTGTCGCGCGTTGGCTTTGGCGTGTACCCCCTGGCTTATGACGACGAGCTAGGTGCGAATGTGAGCCTGCTCACTGTGTAGACAGCTAGAAACGCATGGCAGAAATGTATTTTCCCCTTAGAAATCTCCTTCATAAGGCGCATCTTCACAGCCACACTGTACAAAACTGGTCTCCGCACTTCGGCGCAGAAATGCCGCTTCCCGCCGTCGGGAAGGATGGTCGGGCGCGCGAGCCAAGAATCACCTTTTCGTACAAGCAAACATCAGGTGCTGGGGGTAACCCACTTATCGCTCGGGTTAAGACGGCGCTGAATGACCACGGCTACCGTGTCGAGATGAAGCACGGCTCCGCCGACGGACTCAATGTTCATGTAGACCGGAGTCACAACATGGTCCCGGGCTCGAAGAGCAGAAACTTCGAGGATTGGATGGTCCATTGGAAGAAAATGGCAGACGATGCCGATCTGGTCGTGATTTGGGACTCTGAAAGTGATGGATACGACGGCTCCGAAGCTTGCCAAATGGAGTCACGCTATGCGAAAGCGCACTGCAAGCATTGCTGTATGGGCAAGTACATCGATGCTGGAGAATCTGCGGAGCAGATGGCGAAGCGTATATTAGCAAAGTTCTAATGTTTCATGGTCGCCAACGGACGAGGATGGTTGAAGTTGAGGCAGTGCTCCACGAGAATCAAGAGCATCAGCGTGCTTCGGTGGCCTCCTACAGCTTTGCAGTCGATTGGTTGTGTTGAGAAGGGCGGCCAGGAGACGTCGCATGCACACGAGCTGGCGGGCACGACACGAGGCATTCGGCTGCAGCGAACGGCGCGCGGAACGGGCATGGCGTCGTGTCGTCGACGCCGTGTTGACCCGTTCCCCCCCCCCCCCCCCCCCCCCCCCCCCCCCCCCCCCCCTCCCCCACTCCAGCCATGACGTTTGTCGGTTCCTGGCGAGTACGCAGCGTCGGGTGCGTACACGCAGATAGGTGCGTACACGCACCGCACCCCGCGTATGCGCAAAGACGCGGCGGTGGGGTGCGTGCGTGTAGGTGAACGCACCGTGCGCGGTTACGCGCCTGTCGCCAAGGTGCGAAAGCGGAAAGGGCGATCGCCGTGCGTTCGTGACCGACCTCGCGCGCAGACGAGGTACGTGGCGTTATTCGTGCGTTCGCGCGAGCTGGAGTGCGTACACGCGGTTAGGTGCGTACACGTGACGCTTCTGCGCGACGCTTTCAGACCGATGTACTATTGTGTATTCGGATTCGTTGACGCTCGACTCGCTCGTGACCTCCGCTCACGACCGCCGCACGCGCGCCCGCGTACGGCTAGAACAGCGTAAGTGAACAACGCGCGCGCGTGTACGCGAGAAACACGCCTCATTTTACATTTTACATTAAAGCCGTGTGGCGCGCTCGAAAACGTTCTCGGCTCTCCCCTCGCAGCTCGCAGCTTATCCTCTATAGGATCCGAAGATGCCCGGGGCGTGGTTACCGCGGCGATATCGGTTCTCGGTTGCCGCGCCCATATCATCGTGCGCGGCGCCCTATGACGACGCCCTTCTCGCTGGACGATCCCGAGTTCGTGCTCGTTGTTGCGAGCGAGCTACATGCACCTATCTCTGGCCAGACGACTCCCTGAGGCATGGGTCCTATGAGGGAGGGGCCGCAAACTGGATCGGTGCTGCTCGCACTTGTTGAGCTGGTGCCGGCACTGCCCGGCGCGTCGCTCGTGTACGCTGTGCTGGAACTCTCCGCAGCACCTACCATCATTGCGTCGCTGCTGCTGCTGCTCTGGTGACCAAAGCCTTCGATCGGGCCCGCGAGACTCGCCTCTTGCAGCCCCGGTGGCACATTGACGGGCGGCACGAGCGGTTCAGCTGAATCAACTCTTCGGTAAAAGACCATGTAGGTAGAACCAGCGGAGCCGTTTTCGGTCGCACCCATCGCTGCCTGGAGCTGTGAATCCGTCGCCAAGGAGACACTCGAGTCGTTAAACTTGTACCAGGTGCCACTGGAGAGGTCCTTGATGAAGCAGAAGTAATGCCCGGCGAGTGCCGAGCCTGAGTGCATCAGCATGGAGAAGAGTTCGTACTGGTCAGCAGCGGAGCTTGTGCTGTTACCGCCCTCACCGCTGGCGGCCTCACCGCTGGCAACCGCGCTGGCGGCCTTGCCGCTGGCGGCCTGACCGCCGGCAGCCTCGCCGCTGGCGGGCTCGCCATCGTCGCCAGCCCCGCCCTCTGTGAGACCACCATCACCATTAGAGATATCACCGCCGGCAGCACCGTCGTTACATTCGAGTGACACCTCGGGCTCTGGGGAAGAGACGGCGTCCGTCGACGAACCGCCCTCGCCGCTGTCAGCTTCGAAGTTGTCGCCCGCCAATTTGCGTTTCGCCTGCCGAACGGCGCGATCCTCAAGGAATGTGGAGGCGCTCAGCATCGCTGGAACTGCGACGGAGTGGTGTAACTTGACACGGCGCAGCTCTGCAAAGTCGAAGTCAAATCGCTTGAGGCCCAGGCAAAGCACGGGAGGCAGCATAGTGAACCGCAATCCCTTAAGCGCGGGTTGCTTAGATGCGCAGTGCTCGCAGTGATACGCATTGTCGCCCTCGAGGGTCTCAGGCTCGATGAAGGCCTCGATCGCCGCCGCGAGCGACCGGATGGGCGTCTGCGCTGCGTCAAAGGTTCTGATGGCGAGATTGACGTCGTCAAAGGCGGACGGACGGCTCGACGTCGTACCGCACGTCTTGCATCGCACGTCTGCGAAGGATGAGGCTCATAGTCACGAGGCAAACGGACAAAATCATGGTCGAGATCATTTCAGCTCAAAAGGGAGGTTCTTTCGAGCTGATGCCATTACAGTCGCACCACTCGCCGCGATAGATGCGACGAATGTGTTCGTACTGCGCACTCCCCTCGAGCTCAGTCTCGAGCGCGTCGAAGAGCACGCGCAGGAGCTCCTGCACATCGTGCTGCATGAAAGCGTCGGCCTGCGTCCACCCAAAAGAGCCTGTGAGAGCCTTCGTGTCAACAGCTTGGGCCTTTGAGGTCTGCAGCTGCACGAAGACGCGCTGCAACTCACGCGAGATGACGCCAGAGCCCGCTGTGGGCGCTCCGAGGTCATACATCGCCGCACGGAACTGCGGCGTCATGAAGAGGGATTGCACGAGGGAAGAGAGATAGCAAGTCGCGCCCTGCAAGCGGCTCGCGCGCGTCAATACGTTTCCTGGGGCACTGGGGGTGTCCGGAAAGAATCAGCTCACCTGATTGATGAGCCCGATGAACCCGTCCGCATTGACTTCAGCCGAGGAGGCGATGCCGCGAGCAAGTGGGCCGTACACGTGCTGCTGCCCGTCAGCCCGGCCAGCACTCCAGAGCGCAACTGTGCCAAGCGCTTGGGCAGCCACACTGCTGCCGCTCCCGGCTGTGGATGCAGCAGCTTCTGGAATCCGGCCGTTGATGCCTTCGACGCGGAGGCGCTGCTTCTGAGTGCATCCGATCTCCAAGAGCTTCGTCGCGTCGGCGCCCGGGTCGTCCAGCTTGAGCGTGAACGAGTTTGAGCAGAGCGCGAAGGTCCCGACCACCAGATTGCACTCTTCAGCGACCTTAACCTGCAGTAGCGGGAGGGGGGAGGGTGAGCGGGAGCGGGGGATGGTAGCGGGAGGGCGGAGGGAGCGGCAGCGGGGGGTTCAGCCGGAGGTTGAGGGATGGGCAGGGGTGGGTGTGGCTTTACGAGAAGTGCCTGCACGTTCTCATCAGCGGCCATGGTCACAGGGATGCGCGTCGAGCCCTGCTGACAGTATGGATTCTGGATGATCAAAGTGATCATCTCGGCACCCCCCTCTGCTGTGGTGGTGAGCATCCTGATGTATCGGATCCGCTCGTCTCGCACGAAAGGACGCGAGAATCCGACTGGAAATTCTTGACAATTTCGGCAATTATTCCCCACGACGCGTGCGTGAGAGTATGTGAGCGATAGGGTTACATGTAACGACACGTGACAGTCTCTTCTCGCGGCTTCGTCAAACCACAGAAAATGGGGACCAACCGTCAAACGAAGGCATTCTGGCCTGTGGCGTGTCGGCAGCGCGATCCGCCGGCGGATATTCACGTGCCACAGTGGCAGCCAGCTTCGGCAGGTGATCATCATCAGCATCCAATGTGGGAGCCGTGGCAGCCGGTAGCCGCCGCGGCGCAGCATCGAGGCCAAGAAGTCACCACCCTGCCGCCACCACCAGCGTACCATACGACGATGCACCGCGAAAGTTTCAAGCGACCACCACTACCGCCGCGGCCTGAGCCGCCGCCAGTAACAAGCCCCGAGCCTAAACTATTCCACGGTAATACTACTTCCAGGACGAGTTTCCAGTGGCCCAGACCAGAGGACTACGCGGCTGCTGTGCCGCCCGCACCGTCGTCTTTGCCCGCAGCTCCGTATCCGCCGGCCTGGCCTGTGGTCTCCTTCCATGGGCACGTCGATGCAGTGGAGCGCGCTGTACACAACTCTGCGATCGAAATGGAGGAGGCTCGAGCTTGGCGACGATTGGCCAAGGTCGTTCCTGAGAGGCTCACTTACCATGGCGAGGATGAGCTGCGTGCGATGGGAAAGCCGCCGCTCACACGCGCCTTGGGCGGGTATCCCACGAGGGGACGCACGCCGCCACCCGCTCGGGCGGCCGCGCAACGAAGCAGTGGATACGGCCACGGTGCGCGCCGGGCGACGGCGCCGCCCAAGATCACGTGGCGACAGCATGAGCATGCTGCGGGCTCACGGGCTCGACCGCCGCCGCCGCGTGAGGCGGCCGCCGCCACTAGCGCACACACTCGCTCGCGAGCCGACGACTTTACGGGTAGCGTCGTCTTGGGCGAGGAAAATCCTGAGGCGCTGGCTCCTAGGCATCCAAAGGCGCGTCAGCCGCACACACTCATGAGCGCGGCCGAGTGGAAGCGAGAGCTTCGCGAACGCGCGCGCATGTCGATGCCGGGCGCATGCCGTGAGGCGGCTGCCGGCGGCTGTCGCGCACTTTGCCAAGGAGCATATGTGCGTGCGGCAACGCGTGTCGCGCCCACGGGCGCAGGCAACGAGCCGCTGCCCATTGGCGTCGTGGCTCGGCCACGGAGCGGTGCTCATCGGTTGGCGACGTGGGGCTCGAGCAAGGCAATGGCCTACCGTTGAGTTCTAATCTTTAACATTTGGATGAAATTTGGATCAGAATGATAGCTCTCGGGGGCCGGCTCGGTGGAAAACACGGTTTTACTAACGAGCGTCGATTCGTATTCCTTTGACAGTTTGCAGTTTTGCACTCACGACCGCCCCACGCACCGACAACGCTCTGCGGCGCGGGCCGCGGCTTGAGCGCGACTCTCAAGAAGCGCATGTGATCCGGCACGGAGGCAGAGCGGAAACCAGGATCGCGTTTAAAGGCGTTCCAGCGTGTCTAGAGTCGCCAGATGCTGGACTCAATGCTGGACGTGCTCGTGTTTGGGAGGGGCCGAGTGTCAGTGCGAGAGTCGAATTGCGAGTGTCATGGGGAAGCCCTCACGGTGTGAGCCGCGTCGGATCGCGCGGGAACATGGATGATTTTCGGATGTTGTCGAGCCCGAGGAAGAGCATCACAACGCGCTCCATGCCGATGCCGCCGCCGGCGTGCGGGAATGCGCCATAGTTGAACGAGTTGACGTAATCCTGGATCGGAGTGAGGTCCACTCCCTTCTGGGCAGCAAGCTTGACTAGCATCTCTGGGTCGTGGATGCGCTGAGCGCCCGAGGTGACCTCCTCGCCGCGGATGAAGATGTCGTACGCGTTGGCCCAGTTGGGCTGATCCGGGTCCGGCATCGTGTAAAAGGGCCGTAAGGCCGCGGGGAACTTGTCGATGACGTAGAAGTCGGTGTCCTTGACGCGCGAGACGACGGCTCCGAGGAGCTTCTCGTCGCGCGTCGACAGGTCCTCCTCATCGCCGTGAACGGGGACCGTCTTCAGGTGCTCGCGCATGTCGCTGACGAGCTTGGCCAGATCCTTTGCTTCCTGCGAGCTGCCCAGCTCCTCAGCCGCCTTCTGCTGCTGCTCGAGCGCAGCGAGGCGCTCGGCACCAATGGCAGGGCCGTGCTCGCGGAGCAGCTGCACGGCCTCGTAATAGGTGAGCCGCAGGGCGGTTCGACCGAATTTGAGGTCTTCGAATGGATACTGCGCGCGCACGGCCTCGAGCTCCTTGGCGCAGCGCTCATTGAGGCCGGCGAAGATGTGGATGAAGAGACCCTCGAGCACCTCAAGAACCTCGTGATAGTCGTCCTTGAAGGTCATCTCCATGTCGAGGCCTGTGAACTCGGTCATGTGTCGGTGCGTGAACGACTTTTCCGATCGGAAGACCGGCCCGATCTCGAAGACGCCCGGCCGACCCAGGTCGCCCATCAGGGCCATCTGCTTGTACAGCTGCGGCGACTGGGCCAGGTATGCGTGTCGTTGGAAGTAGGTGAGCTTGAAGACGTCGGCGCCGCCCTCGGAGGCCGTGGCGATCATCTTGGGCGAGTGAATCTCAATGAAACCCTTGCCGAGCAGGAACTCGCGGAAGAGCGCACACACCTCGGACTGGATGCGAAAGATGCCCTGATTCGCGCTCGTACGGAGGTCGATGACGCGGTTGTCGAGGCGCGTGTCCGGTTCGACGCGAGGAAGCTTGAGCCGCGCCACCTCCGCGTCGGAGCGGCCGGCATCCTCGAGCTGCAGCGGCAGCCGCGTCGCCGCCTTGGAGATGCAGTAGATTCGCGTCACTTGCAACTCGACGCCACTCTGTGTGCAGCTCGTGATCGGAGCCGGCGGCGTCGTCACTTCGGCGAGCACGTCAACGATACTCTCTTTCGGCAGACCGCACGCAAAGCTCACGAGGTCCTTGCCCTGCACGACGACCTGCACAGTCGACAGCCGCTGGCGCAGTTCGATGAACCCCAGCTTGGCCGACTGCTTGCGCGTATTGTGCAGGCGCGCGCGGAGCCAGACGCTCGAGCCGCTGAGCGCCGGGGTGAGCGCATCGACATCAGTCCAAGTGCGCTCAGTCTTAGTATTCGAGTTGATAGTGAGCTGGCCGAAGGGGTGCTCCATAAAGTCAAGAAGGGTCACTGTCGGCACCTCTGGCCCCTCGAGATTCTTCCTCTCGGCCTCCTCACGCTCCTTGCGCTTGCGCTCCTTCTCCTCCTCCTTCTTGCGCTTCTCCTCTGCCTTGGCCGCCTTCTTCGCTTCCTTGTCACCGCCTGTCTCGCCTGCATCAGCCCTCGCCTCGGTCGACGCCGCTTCCGCTGCGACCGTGCTGGCGTCGCCCCTGAAAATGAGCGCCGCGTCCCACTTTACAGGCAGCCCTGCTATGGACGGATCGTGGGCAGCAGCTTCCGCAACTGGGATCGTCGACCCAGGCGGCACCGGCGGCATGAGATTGTCGGCCATCCACTCAAATGGTTTCGCGGGCGTCTCATGGACGAGATCGTTTAGCAGCTGATTCAGGCGCGGCTGGAGTTCATGCTTGTCGAGGTACGCTTGCAGATCGGCGCGCTCCGCATCACTTGCGGCCGACATCCAGCGCTCACGGGCACTCACGGGTCGACGTGGCGCGTTGCGTAATTTCCGCGAAATGTGTGGGGAAAATTTACAAGTCCTTTTTATCCAGGGTCTGTCGTTCCCGCTGTCCCGGAAGAGGTCATGCATCTGAACACTCTACTATCGAAATGTCCGTAAATGCACCCGCATACCCTCAAGCCGCATACCGGCCCTTCCGTCCGCGTCCCATAAGGATACGCCATACCGCATACGGACGCAGCACGCACACGCACACACCTAAGCGGTGCCCCGCTTGCTGGCCTGTTACCAGCAGTCATGTAGGCGCCCCCTCGCGCGCTTCAGCGCCAGCCGCGCCTGAGACTATTGAGCTGTCCTCTGATGATTTAGTGGACGGGGGGCAGGGGGAGGAGCTGTGCCTGCGACTGCCTCGAAGTCGATGGGCAAAAGGCAATGGGGCACAGTGCACGGCATCTGACCGAGTGCGACCTCTCAGGAAACGAGATGCACGAGAAAAGGGAAGGCCTCGATTCGTTTCGCACTGCAAGGAAAGGCTGGGTTTAAGCTGCTCATCAGTGTCGAGGGATGTGTGGCTGCGAGTGAGATTTAAAACAGGACCACACAATACAGCGGCGCTCATGCGTTGCGTGTGAATTAAAACAGGACCACACACAGTACAGCGGCGCTCAAGCAAGCGCGTCCCCGGGCCCACCAGACCCACCAGACCCACCAGACGTGGCAGCTGCTGAAGCCTGTGTCGTCTCATTGGCGCGGAGAAACCTCCGAAATTCCTCCATGCAAGCGGCCATCTGGTGCCCGGTCGGGTCGGCGTGTGCCCTTTCCATCTTGTCGCGAAGCCACGTCGGCTGCAGGGCTGGCACGTAGCGCCTCTGAGCACATGTCAGGCTCAGCTCAGCAGCCGGCGGCAGCTGCGACGGTAGCCGGTCGCGCCACGCGTCGACCTTGGCTTCGTCGCATGTAGCTAGCAGCACGCCCAGCTCTACATTGCTTGGCTGTGAGCCCCCCTTTGAATCCCCCTTAGAGTCGCCCCACGCGGCCGCGCTCAAGTTGTGTGAGCCCAGGTAAAGTATGCCGCGCGGCCGGCGAGCCGCGCTGTCCGCCCCGGCCCCGCTGACCACGGCTCCGCTGGTGACGAGTGTGACCTTTGCGTGGGAGATGGGTACGCAGGCTGTGGAGGAGGTGCCACGGAATGTGGCCGGCTGCGCGTCGAAGAAGAGGCGATCGCGCACCTCTGCAGGGATCTCGTCATACTTGGCCATCGGCATGAAGCGAAGGTTGGACAGCGAGGAGAAGCGCATGCTCAGGACCATCGCACGAGACGGCCACAGGCAGCGAGTTCGGAGGACGTCTGACCATTGCGCCTCCTCGTCCCGAGTGACCCGAGTGTCCTCGCCGTCCATCTCCCCAAGCATAGCCTGCTCCAAAAGGCGTACAAACGGCGGCTTCAGGTCCCCAAATGAGCCCGCCTGGAACCAGACTGTCGGCGTCTCGACTACTTGACCCCTTAGACGCTCTCGTGCAGCCAGGGCGAGGCGGCGCCAGCCTGTAGGGGGTTTACCGCCAGGGGGGGGGCGGCCAGGGACAGGCATGCTCTCGACGAGGCTAGCCGCCGCCCAGGCGAAGTCGATCCCATCAAAGAGGTGTTTCACGAGCCGATTCACGTCGTGGTGCCTCGGCTCCATGGGCTTAGTATCAGTCAGCCGATCCACAAACGTCCGGAGCCGTCCACCAAAGTCGCCCGGGGTTGCACGCGCGGCTGAGGCTGGCGCGGCCCCGCCCCGTGCCACGTCGAAGTCTTGTACCCAGATCGCGTCTCTCATGCTCTCCCACTGCCCACTGCCCATGAGGTTACAACCGGTGATGCCGACGCGCAGGCCGCCTGCCGTGCGGAACAAGAGAAGCTTGGCGTGTACGATGCCCCCCGCCGGCTTGACGAGCATCCACAGCCAGCCGGGGCGGGATGGCGCCTCCTGCCGGGCGGCGTCCACAACCTCCGCATCTCCAAGCAGCCGAGGCTTGCCAGCATCGTGCCGTGTGTCAGACGCCACGATCAATGCGTTGGGTATCGATGCAAACTTGGACGCAACCCACGGCGGATCGAGGCAAAAGCTCGTCGCGAGCGCGCATTCGCACGCGGGAGGAATGAGGTCGGTGATCTCAAGGCGACCCGACATCAACGGACTCTCATCGAGCCGCTCGTCGGCCACGCGGTTGAGAAAGATCTCGGTACCGTCGAACGAACCAAAGGGCAGACCGGAAGCAGCGGGGGGAGCGTGCTGACTTGGCCGCGATCGCCAGGTCAATGCCTGGTCAGCCTTTGGAGAGGGTCGAGCGGGTACCACACCGTCCAGCAGCAGCGCAGCTGCCGCATCGACGCTGCCGCCTGATGCGTCCAAAGCTACCTCGCACGCAGCGCGTTCGAAGCCCAACTCGATGAGCTGGCGAATCGCCCCGTCCGTCCCGTCACTCGCGCCTCCGCCCAAAGCACCGCCGCCAAAGACGTCGCAGACGCCGCCGACGCCGCCGCCGCCGCCCGCGCCGCCGCTCAAGCCGGACACACCATCATGAGAGAAGCTCGCAGCGCCCGCGGCAGCGCGTTCGTATGGGGTCGTCTGCGTGCGCAGCTCTCGCTCTGGGTCGGCTGGATGGCGATATACATCGAGCTGACCGGGGTCGGGCAGGCGCCTCTTGGCTTTGATACACGCAGGAACCCAGGTCTGGTCGTACACGATGGGCCATCGAGAGCGCTCCAAGGTTGACAGGGCGCCCAACTGATGAGCGAGGCGATCAGAGGTCATCAGAGGTCATCAGCGCTCCAAGGTACCTGATGAGAGAGGCAATCAGACGTCATCAGAGGTCATCAGCGCAAGGTCAACAGGGCGCCCACCGCCGCCTCTGGCTCAACAGCGCGATCAATAATGAGGCAGGTGGCGTCGTGCACGCTGTCCACAAGTATCGCGCCGTGGAGGCGCGCGAGCCTTGCTGCAATGTCATACAGTTTGCCGCCGACCCTGTACTCACCCTTGCGACCGATGAGGAACTTGAGGCCGCTAAAGATCCCCGCCGGCACCGCCACCGACACCGCCGCCACTCCCGGTGCAGCGTCTGCAGCCGCCGCCGGTTCGGGTGGCGGCGCAGCAGAAGACCGTGGACGCACGGAGGCGGGTAGGTCCGTCAACTCGGCAGCGCTGCCCGTCCGTTTCTCGGCTTGCCTAGGCAGTGATGGCTGGACCGCAGGCCCTGCCACTTGCACTGGTGGCGCGCTCAGCCGCGGAGGAAAGGCCACGCGGATCTCCATTCCCGGTCCGTAGCCGGAAGGTACTACGTAGGCGAGAAGCGTGCCATCGGGCGCCGCCATGCGGAACTGACGGCCCGCAACGCAGCCCTGCGGGATGATCGTGTCGAGCGTCGCAGGTGCCGCCGTGACACTTGGTGGCGCGCGCGGCAGCCCGCAGAGCGAGTATCCGGTGAAGCCTTCCCGAAGGCCGCTCGGGTTGAACGCCACCGCGCTGCGATTTGGCACGCTGACAAACAAGATCGGGTCGTCAGACTCGCATCCTGGGGGCTGATACTTCTCGTTATCAGCGTCTCGCGTCACCTCAACGGGCACGTCGTTCGGGAGTATAAAGCCATTAAGCCACGAGCGGCGCTTGCCTCGCACGGTCACGGTCACGGTGGATGTCGCCGAGCAGCGGCGCAGCTCGAAGTGCACTCGCGACAAGTATGGGTCGCCGTGCGCGTGCACGTTGCACCGGCTTGCGTCTCGACCGATGAGCACAACTTCGCTCGTGAGCGGCACATCTGCAGAGCCGTCGTGTGGCCGGAGAGTGAGTAAAGGCAGCAAGGACGACATTTTTTTACTCCCAGACGCTCGCCTTTTGAAAAGATGACGTTGTCTTCGTGCAGGAAAGTTTTAATGGATGGATGGGGAGGATGGGTGGATGGTTGGATGCCTCGTCCGTTGCCGGCCGCTTCCGCTTGCGCCGCGGGCGCGGTCGTCTCACTCTAGTCGATGTAATTCGTGATTTATTTGGTGGGTTAAAAACTCAACCGTGCGAAACTCAACTGTGCGTCGATCACACGTCGATTACCCCCGACTTGTTCGCATGTTGTGCCATTCTGTGTTCCTGTTCATGGACATGATCAATCATATCACCGCGGATCATGGAACAGCAGAATACGTCGGGAAAGGAACATTTGATGGCGCTGGTGCTTCCGGCAGCTGATGTGGCGGTGACGGTGCATGTAGCGGCGGGTCTACTGACTCTGGCTGCTGCTGAGGCGCAGGGGCGTCATCAACAGGCGGCGCCGGCTCCGCGGCGAGGGTTTCTGCGACGGCGGGTGGAGGCATGCTTCTCGGTGCAGGCGCCGGCGGCTTGAGCGCGGCGTGCAGGTCTCGCCTCGGCGGCATCGCATGGAGGTAGCCCGCGCCCACACCGCACCCGAGGTAGCCGTCGCCACCCCACGTTCGCGTAGGCGTGATCATCACGTCGCGCACGCTCTCCGTGCGCACTGAATAAACATAGAGCCTCACTGTCCGGTTCTCGTTGTGCATCACAATCTCGCCAAACTCGTCCGGCCCGTCGTAGAGCAGGTCACCCACGCCGAGGATGTAATCATTGTACGCATCCAGGCCGGCGGCCGACGCCGGGCTGTCGTCGAAAACGTCAAGCACGTGCAGCGTGTGCTTCGACAGGTCCTGAGCCACATCAAATCGGATTGTGATGCCGAGGAGTCCACTACCGCCCCAGTCGTCATTGGGTGTGAGGATAGTCTCGCGAGTGCGCAGAGTGTGCGTGTCGAAGACGCACAGCCGCATTGGCTTGCCCTTGTTCTCGGCAATCATGCGCACGAAGTTGCCATCGTCGTGGTCAAGGCGCACGCCATTTGCTACCACAATGTAGTCCAGAACAGATTGCAAGCCCGCGGCTTGGCCAGGAGAATTCGGCTCGATCCGATGAACACGGAATCCGTACTCGTGCCCGATGACGGAGTCGAGCACGTCCTGTCGGCCGGCCTCAGCCTCGTTGCTGATCGCAGATCCCATGCGAGAGAATCGCTCCAGTCAAGTCAAGTCAAGTCCAGGACTCCTAAGTTGGTCGCGTCCTCGGCTGTTTTTGTATTGACTTGACTTGCTCCTTGTCCAGGACACGTGGGACGGCTCCCCTCGTCAGAGGCGAGATGAGGGCTTGACTTGTCTTGACTTGACTAGCCTTGACTATTCGGCATGCACGAAGAGCTACAGATGCAAACGACTGAGGTGCGCGGCGCGCTGCTGCTCTTCGAATGCCGCGCCTAGCATGGTAGCATGCCGGGGTTATAGTTCACGTGCGACGCTGGGCTACTCGTTGCATGCGCTCGCAGGTGATTGACGGCTTGAGGAGCGCAGCTGAGGCAATCGATGCGGGTCCATGCGCAGCGACTGTAGCTATTACGACGCTTGAAGGGCATGCGGTGGTGTTGCGCCTCGATAGCAGAGGCGTGCGCATCGAAAGCGCAGCTGATGACTGTCCTTACAGCCGGCAAACGTATGATTGTGTAAACTCCCTGCTGCTCAACCAGAGTTCGGGGTTTCGGGCGTACTTCAACGCCTCACTGGCCGCGGCGCTGGCCGTGGCAGCCAACGGCACACATACGGAAGCTTTGGAAGAGCAAGCTTTGGAGGAGGAAGCTTTGGAGAAGGATGGCGCTATTGTTAGGTCATAGCGGGACCGCTACATGATCATTATGAGTCTCTTGTCGTCTCCTACAAGATAAGTGCGCTAGTGGGGCGCCTGTGCCTGTGGGTCAACGGCTCAACGCGGCCGCGCGCCCCCGCGCCGGCGCCGCACCTGATCGTTTTATTATCGGACGGGGCGCCCCGGGGGCTCATGATTGGAAGATATTGTGAATTCCAAGATATTGCGCCCCCGGGGCCCGGCTGCCGACTGAGACCTGAGACATTCCGCACTACGACGACATACACGCGCAAAGGCGCTATTCAACTACGCGTGCGGCTGAGCTCTCAGAGCCACACAGAAGAATGCATTGCACATCGTGCACCTCACGTCGCGCCCAATCCAAGATGTTGAGCCGTCCTCTCGAGAGGCTGACCTCGCGTGTTCCTGCAGCGTCTAGCACACGCTGCTGATTGACCGGAACCGGCGTGTTGAGCCAAGCTTCGTACTCCACCTTTGTATTGAAGGGCGAGTCGACGAAAGACGGTGTTGGATGCTGCGGAGGCAGCGGCAGTGCTTGTCGTTGGCAGCAACCATCAGTACCGCAGCCGCCAGTCGGTTCGCCGATCGCTGACGGCACCTGCCACTGGCAGCAGCCGCCACCTTGCTCTTGTGAGGTGCACAGAGCTGGGTCGTGCTTATCAAGAAGCATCTGGCGCACACGGCATAGACGGGCGAGGACTGCGTCTCGAGCAACACCAGTGGCATGCACCATTGGAAGTACCTCTATGAGCGTGGCCACGGCGCCCAGCACTGCACCTTCTGGCTCACCCGCAGCGCTGCCCTCACCAAAACCGGCGTTGAATGCGGCTTGCAACGCCGCCTCCTCACCAGCGGCAGTGCCTTCGCGAAAGCCTAGAGTTGCAAACGTGCGCTCAAGGCGCGCCCATTCGCACGAAGCGACGTTCGCGGCCAACGGCGTCTCGGGGTTGCTATCGTCAAGCCAGTCGACCATTCTTGCGGATCGGACTTCGCGAAGCAAGCAAGGTTTTTTGCACGCCAGAAAATCACGTGTCGCGTCAAACAAACGCCGCAACTCTTTTCCTGAGAAGACACGTTTGCACACCACTATGTTTTTCGAGCAGCTCCCGCGCAGCGTGTACGGGAAAATGTCCGCCGCCCCAGAGGCCGCTGACCTGGCAGATCTGCTGGCGCTCGCTGACGTTCCTGCGGCGCCATCAGCGAAAAGGCCTTGCCTCAGCACCACGAGCACCATGAGCAGTATGCCAGACCTCACGATCGAGCCGCTCTCTGGCATACGCATCCGTCCAGAGAGCCGGAAGCTTGATCGCGAAGCCCTGCGTGCTCTCTCTTCGACCTTCGACTTTCGCCGACTGGATCAAATTCCAGGGATGCTGCGCGGAGCGACCCCATTGCCGACTGCGTGGCTCACCATTGCAGTGCTCGTCGACAAGGGACCCACCAAGCCAACTAATGGCGGCGGCGGTCAGTTTTGCGTTTGGAAGCTAAGCGACCTCAAGCGGGGCAGCTCTGCGACAACTGTGCCCGTCTTCCTCTTCGGCGAGGCCTGCTCTGGGGCCTGGAAGGAGCTTCCCGGCACAGCGTTCGCGCTGCTAGCTGCCAAGGCCGTGCCGCGCAAGGATGGTGCGGACGCAGGTGCAGAGGAGGCAGCCCTGAGCATCGACAAGCTGCAGCAGCTGCAGCGCATCGGGCATGCGTCCGAATTCGCATTCTGCAAGGCGGAACGACGAGACGGCAAGCCGTGTTCCATGTGGGTCAACAAGGAGGAGTGCGAGTACTGCGAGTACCATGTCGGAGCCGCCCTCCGGCAGGCCAATCGCGCTGCCGCCGCGCCCAAGCGAGCGCCCAAGGACGCTGGAGCGATGCCACCCTCTTCGTCTCATGGGGGCGGCGGCAGTGCTGGCGTACCTTTGGGGGCGATCGGGGGCGTGCCTCCCACGCTCAGCGACTCTCGTCCTTCTCGACCCTCGTGGTCTGCCGCCAACATGCAGAAGCCGCATTCCGAGGCCGACATTGCGCGAGCCGCGCTAATCCTGCGCGAATCAGGCTTCACATTCCAACCTCCGGATCCGAACTCCTCGGACCCGTTCAAGCATCAATTCAAGGTGCTCCCCAAGGCGGCAGTCGCGCCTCGACCGGCGAGCGCCCCGGCATCAGCCAAGCCCATCCCAAGCACAGTCGCCACGTCCTGCGTGCGCGGAAGCGCCGATGTCGGGCTGGGTGTGCACAGGGGTTTGAGTGGCAGCGTCGACATGGCCTCCCGCGGCTCCAGCTTCTTGCAGGCCTTTGGCAGCATCGATCGGCACGCGAAGGAAAAGGTGCTACAGGCCAAGCCCACTGGCGCCGCATCAGAGCGCGAGGCGGCGCGTGAAGAGCTAGATCGGCGCCTCGGCACGCTGAGCAAGAAAGACGAGCTGCACGAAAAGGTGAGAGGGGGGCGCAGCGCCTCACTTACGACCGCGCTCAGCGCGCCACCGACTAGAGTGCAACACTCATCGTCCTTCCTCCCCACGCCTTTGCTCACCTGCGCAGGCCCAAACGGTGTCCGTGATCGAGGTGACGGCCTACAAGTGTCTCCAATGCGGCTACTTTGCTGAAAAGGCGCGACGAGAGTGCCGTGAGCTGGGCCATCAGCTGCAGGGCGTCAAGGTAAAAAAGCGCTTCTTTTCATGTCGCCGTTGCAAGGAGCACACGTCGGCCCTCAATCGACGGCTGCCGGACGGCGCTTGCCGCAAGTGCGGGAGCACGGATTGGAAGGAAGCGGGCTTGAAGCGCAGTACTGCCGCGCCCCCGCCGTCGGCCGAGTTCCTCCCGCGTGGCGAGGAGGTCGGCAAGTTCCGCAACTCCGTGCCTGCGCCGTCGTACGCAACCGGCGATGCTGTCACAGATGCGGCTTCTGGGGGTGCGCTGGATGATCGGCGCAATCACAACGCTTGGCAAAGCTCGATGCCTACTTGGGATGAAACCTGATAGATAACCTTCGACGACTGCGCGTGGGAGGAGTCGGTGGAGTTGGAGGCCCTTGACGCGGCACGCGAGCGGCGTGCTGCAGACACCAAGGTGGCGCCGGTCGCGTGGGCCGTGCGCGCAGGGGTGGAATGGTGGAAGCGGGTAGGAAGCGGGTGGAAGCGCGCGCGCCGTCCGGCTGGACGAGAACCGGCCCGGCGCGCGGGAGGCCGCTGGCCGGGCCGCGGTCGTGCTCGCGGCCTCCCGCCGCCAGTAAGTAAGTAAAACCGCATGTGTGCCCACACGCATATGTTAGGCAATGAGGCTTGTTATCAGAGGCTAAAAAAGCAAGACCGTACCAACTGAAACCAACTGTGGACCGTCGAACGGTCGACCGTGCCCGGGGTCTCTCTCGGCGCCCCACGGCCCGTCTTGTCTCTTGACCGCTTGATGAACCAGGCACGCGCGAGGAGCAGGACGCGCGAAACTGTGCCCATCGAGGTTCCGCCTGCCGTCAGCGCTGAGAGCACATCAGCTCGCCTGGGCCGTCTCGCGCTCTAGCCAAATGTTGAGAGTGGTGCCCGTTCGATAGATGTCCGGAAGCTTGTCGGCGACCACTTCGAGCTGCTTCTGCAGTTCGTACGGCGTGGGCCGCTCCCAAAGCTTGACCGTCTTGACTAATGCGTGCGCGAAGCTGCGGCCCAGCAAGTGAACGGCGTCCATCTCAATGTGCGAGTCCCCAACAGAGACAAGGTTCGTGACCGCCTCGAGCTGCAGCTTATTTTGCACCTGCACACGCGGCCAAAACGAGTGGTCAGTGCTCGAAGCGCACAGGGATCGATCGAGCGTGATCGCACACCTGTAAGAATGCGTGCATCTTCCAGGCGTGGCTGTCGCCTGGGAAGGCCGCCTCGAAGGCTCCGCGCGCGGAAATGATCTCGACGTTGGGAAGATCTTCAGCAAGCCCCGGCATGCAAAGGGAGGAGGAATGCTGGACCCACCCCTCCGAAGCGTTTGTGATGATGAAGACCTTACCCATCTTGCTCGCCTGCCGCAGCAGCGTCTGCACGATGCGCTCGAGCGAGGACAGCTGCTCGCGGACCTGCGCAGGAATGGCACCGTACTGGCGCTGGACCATCTCGAGGTGGCTCGTGCACAGCAGCGTGTCGTCCCAATCGAAGATGGTGACAGTCTGCGAGCTCTTCGGCCGGTTGAGTTGTGGGATGAACGCGCGCGAGTGCTCCAGCTTCTTGATATACCCGAGACGGATGTCGTCGCTTGAGCGCCGTGCCGACGCCTGGCGCACAGCGACCACCTCGACTGGCTGCTCGTCTCCTGTGTGCTCCGAGGGTGGGACTAAGGATGGCGAGCCACGGCCCACGTCAGGTGGCGCCTCTTTGGCACCAGTGCGACCCTCCTTCATGCCCTCCTTCACGCCCTCCTTCTCCTGAATGCCCACCTTGCTGAGAAACTTTAGGCGCCATTGGGAGTTCCGAGCACCTGGACCTAAACCAGGATCTTCTCCTTCGGCGGTGCTGCTGCTTGGTATCGCTTCCTCTGCGCGAGCCGGAGCGGTGCTTGAAGGTTCTGTTTTCGCAACTGGAGGCGGCAATGGCAACATGGCCGCAAATGCCTCCGACAACGCCGCCGCCGCATCTCCATTTGAAGAGCACGGTCCCGGAGCGACGCTGAAAACGCCGCCTGCGAGGGGCGCCGCCATTGCGAAGAACAAGTCCGCTGTGCCTCCTCGCTCCTGCAGCGCCTCCTCGCGTGATCGCATCTGGTAAGTTGTGAACGTTCACAGTTACGTGTAGTTTGGAGCTCTTGGTTGGAGGAGGGTACAGTAAGCGCTGCGTGCGGCGTTCATTCATGCGTGCCAGCCAGTACCCTCGGGGCGAGACTATTCCTATTCACAAGCTCGTCAAACGTTCGCCACCTCCAATATTCACAAGATGCCAAGGCAACAGCGCTGGTAACAATCATACGCTCCCGTGGTCCAGTTGTCCAGCGCGTTGTCAATGAGGTTCGCAGCGTAGCGCGCGTACTGCTGTTGCGTCATGTCGGGCTGGAAGCGCTGCCGCATGGCCTCAACGGTGCTCTCGCCTGCCCTGAAGCATGGGAACGAGCCGCCCACGCCACGGTACGCCGCATGCACGATGAGCAGTACCTTGTCACGGTGGCGACGAGCCTCCTGGAAGCCGCGCACCACGAGCGTGCGGTAGTAGCGGAACCAAGGCGAGCCGATGCCACCCATGAGCTCGACCCACTCGCCTGTCAGCTTGAAGGGCGCTGCCTCGAAGCCCATGTTCTTGCCGGGCGAGTTGGAGAGCAAGAAGCCAAAGTCGATGTGAATTACGGAGCCGTTGGCATGCAGCAAGATGTTGCCATTGTGCCGGTCTTTGAGCTGCAGCAGGTAGGAGACGACCGAGTACGCAGCGAGGCTCTGCACAAAGTTGCGCCGTGCACGGTGGAAGCTCACGCTGCTCGCGCCGCCGTAGCGCCGACGGAAAAAGTCGGCGAGCGAGTAGTAGTTGGCTGTCGACTTCTTGACCGAGTCGAGCGATTTGGCGTTGGGCACCACCTCGATGAGCCCGGTGGTGGGCGAGGTGGCAAGGATGCGGTACGGCCGCAACCGCAGAGGTAGCCGGCAGTGGCGGAAGATGCGATCGAACTCGCGGATGAGACTCACCGCAAACTGCTCCTGCAGCAGCTCGTCGTTCGACTTGACGATGAAGGCATGGAGCGCCCAGCCGGGCAAGTTGGCGTATGGGGACGTCGCGCGCATCCGATCGGCGCGCTCCTGCCAGAGCTCGCCGAACCCCTCGTTGACGGAGTAGTCAAAGTCCTCTTCGTCGTCCGCAGCGCGTGCGCCACGCGTGCCGCGCAGCGTGCCGCCCCCGTCCGGACGCAGCGCGTCCCCCTCAGACGCAGATGCTGCCTCCTGCAGCAGCAGCCGGCTCTTATGGGCGCGCGCCTCACGCTCGGGCTCGTCGGGCTCGTTCTCGGGCGAGGGCGGGGCAGCGGCGAGCCGCGGCGTCGGCATCAGCGTGGCCGGGTCGCCCTCAATGACGAGCTCCGTGTCGGCGACCGCAACCGCACGCGATAGGCCCGTGAAGCTGCCACCTATGCGCCTGGAGGTGCCCTCCTCGGGGTCCGAGCTGGAGCGCAGACGCATCGAGGGCGCGGACGCGAGGCCCGCCATCGCGGCGGCGCAGCGCGGGCTGCCCACGCTTGAGGGCTCGGTGCCGCCCTCGGCGCTGTGAACTGCGCAGCTCTCCGCGCGCTGGCGGCGCAAGGAGGCGGGCATACCTTCACTGGTCAGGCGCTGCTGCCGGCGCCTGAAATTGGACGCGCGGTTGGCGACGGCACGCGAGAGCTTGCCGAGGCGGACTCGCATCGCGAGCGCCGCGCTCGACTGAGATTGCTGACCGAGCAGAGCGGGATGTGCGTCGACCACCTCGGCGAAGACGAGGTAGGGCACGCGCTCCTTGGTCGAGAGGACGAAGGACTCCCCCTCGAGGAAGCGCGCGATCGCGTGCGGGTTGGCGTCGAGACCCGAGAGCGGCACAAAGGGGCGCCAGCTCGGCGGCAACGGCCCGCCAGTGCGAGGCAGCAGCTTGTTGACGGCGATGAGGGCAGCGCGCAGCTGCTCGAGCCGGAAGGGCCGCTCGACAGCGCGCAACTGCTCAGAGATGCCGGTGAGAGTCTGCACTAGGTGCAGCTCACGCCGAAACTGCGAAACCGCCGTCGCGCCGTCATTGTCGGGGTCGCTGGCGCCAATGGGCTGCGGCTGTGGCGCCGCGCAAACCTCGAGCAGACGCGACACGCTCTGCTTCATCTGCTCAATGAGTGACAAGCGCACCGTCTCATCGGCAGCCGATGCGGCGGCCGTGTGGCGGGGCTGCGCCAGGAGCAGCCAGTAGAGCTCGAGGCCAAAGCTGGGCGCAGCTGCGCAAGTTCGCAGCAGGAAGGCCTTGACCTCTCTCGAGACGGGCCCGCTGTGTGTGAGCACGTAGTACAGGAGCTGTGGCAGCACCGACTGGAGCGCGATGGGGTCGAGGCCAAAGAGCTGATCGAGCTGCGCACCCGTGACGGAGCGCCCCATCCCCGACTCATCCCACAACATTTGAACCGCCGCATGGATGGCATCCCACCTCCGCTGCGGCGAGTGCGAGAGCCGCGCTGCGGACACGTAGGCGAAGAGCCTATCGAGTGCTTGCAGAGCCCTCGAGCTGCTTTGGGGACCACTGACCTCCATGGCAACGAAATGGCCTTCTGGTTCAGGCACCGCATCCAGATAGCCTCCGCCAGAGTTGTAGTTGATCGCCATCAAAGATTGCTGTCGGCGAGTATTGCTGTCGGCGAGAATAGGAATCCGGGCGGAATTCTTGTCCGCATTTCTGCGTAAAAGAGTGTGAAACGAGTGTGAACATGATTTTTGACGTCCCTTTCTTTTGGCCCGCGCTCCCCGGCGACTCTGTCGGAAATCGGTCCGATGCCATCCGAAAGCTTGCCGTTCGGAAGCCTTTCCGCACACGACGAGGACGAGCTCGCGCACGCACGGAAGCTGACGTCCATCCGACTTAAGGAGTGCCTGGCGCGAGCAGATGAGTTTGAGCAGCGCTTACAATACTTCGAGGCGCAGCGTCGAGCCAACGGTTTGGAGGCCAAGGTGGCAGCCGCACGAGCTGATCTAGCAAAGCTTGCAAAGAGCGAAATGGATCATACGCTGCTTTCATCGACGCTCGACGCGCGACGACTTCGCATCGCTGCAGAGCGGCGGACTGCTGCTGCCGAGCTCGCCGAAGAGGAGCGGATGCCGACTGAACGTGTAGAGCCATCAGAAGCAACCACGTCAGAAGCCACCATGGCAAACTGGTTCTGGGCACCAGCTGCACGAGCCGCGATTCGCGTAGATCAAGCTATCTGGGCTGTGCGCCATGGCTTGTACATAAATTAGCGTGGTGAGTCAGGGAGTCGATAATCGAGTATCTTTGCCGCCCACTGTCGGGAAGCTCGAATAGACCGTAGAGCGTGCACGCGACGCGCAGAGTGGCTGCGGCGATGCCTTCTTTTATAATCTAGGTGAATCTGCGACGCGTCGTGTCCACACCGCAACGGGACCCGGATCCCGGAGCTCCCCGGGCGGCGGCGCATGGAAAGTAGGCGGATGGCGATGGCGGCAGTGCGCGGGTCCTCAGACACTCCGGCACCGTCTCCCGGCTCCGGCGCGCACGGCCGTCGGCGCACCCGGGCGCGGTCTCCGGGTCTCCGCGTAGACCGTAGCACTTCGAGTCCGAGCGTCGCGCCTCGCCCTCGGCATGGCCGCGCGCGCCGATCGATTAAGGCACAACCCCTCACGCGCCGGCTCGATGACACCGCGTCGACGGAGCTTGGCACGCGTGTGCGAGGTGCGCGCTCACACCGCCGCGCGCCCGCCGCACGCCGCGGACCCACCGGATGGAGCCACCAGCTCACTCGCTGCCCTCAATGCGCCTTGGCAAGCATTCGGCATGGTTGCTCGCCGTGCCAGTGCGGGATCTTCGGCTGTCGCGCCGCTCACTTCTTCTTGGCGACGCGCTTCGCCACCTTCTCCACCTCCTTTTGCGCCTTGCCAAGCTCTGGGTCGGCCTTGACAGCCGCGCGCACGCGCTCCAGAACGGCGTCTACGGCGTCGCGCACCGACGGCTTGAAGTCGCCCGGGTGGAGGTCGCCCGAGGCGAAGGCAGCACGCAGCTGCGCAGATCCCTCAAACGTGAGGTGGCCCCCATTCTCCTCCTTGCGCTGGACGACAAGCCTTCGCTCGCCGCTGAAGGGCAGCACCACCTCCTCGACGATCGAGAGCACCGGATTCTGCGCCACGTTGCCGGGCTCGCAAAAGGCCTTCTTCATCTTGCGCTGCACGTCGGGCTGCGCGTCGAAGAGCAGCAGCTCACCATCCACGTCATAGTACCCGCCTGCGTCGGCCGCGCCCGCCTTGAGGCGCAGTGACACGGCCGGCACCTCGAGCACCTTGGGTGGCGCCAGCCCCGCCTCCGCCACCTCCTTGCGCTGCATGTACTCACATGCGAGCAAGTGGCTCGCCAGCTGCGAAGGCGGCGCGCAGATGGAGGTAGGTGCGCCGGGCTGGCCGGTCGCGAGAACGTCCGCCACGTGCATGAGAGCGGCCAGTACCTGGCCGGCTTCGTCGCACGCTTCGTCGACCGCGCGCACGCGCGAGAGCTGGAAGACGCGCCCCGCGTTGATGACCGAGATCCAGTAGTCGCTCGAGTTTGCGAGCAGCGCCTCGCTCTGCAGCACCACGGTCACCTCGGCCATCAGCGATGGCGCGAGCGCACGCAAAGCCGCCACGAACAAGTCGTTGGCCGCGGCGATAGCCTTATGGTCGTCCTCGCGGGACTTGCCGCCGCTGAGACAGTTGAGGGTGAAAGCGCTCCAGTCGCAGAGCCAGAGAATCTTCTTCTCGCCTGTGGGTGCAGCAGCGAGGCAGCGCAGGGTGTCCACGGCACTCTCAAGCGACGGGCTCGCGCTGGGCAGCGGCGCGAACACGACACTCGTCGGCGCGCCGCTGCTCAGTAAGGCGAGCCGGCGCAGCGGCGGCGCACGCTCCGATTTCGGCTCCTGCATCCAGCCGATGATGAGCTCGAGGATGCGTTTCGCCTCGGCGCTCTCTTGAAAGTGGCTGCGCACGGGCGCAAGAAGCGTGTCGATCGCCCCGATCAGTCCCGCCTTGAGGTCGGCTTCGGACAGTGTGCCGCCGAGGAAGGCCTCACGCACGGCGGCGAACGTGGTGTACGTCTGGCCGCCGGCCGTGAAGACAGCACCGGGCAGGCAGAAGATGATGTGCTGCACGTAATCGAGGCACGGATTCTTGAGCTTGTCCTCGACGAGCTGCATGTTCTCCTCCTCGCGCTTCTCCTCGAACGTCTCCTCGGTGCGCGGGCAGAACGCGTTAGTGATCTTGCGCGCCACGTCTTCCGAGGTATCCTCCATGAAGATGGCGGACTCCTTGTTCGACTTGGACATTTTGGCCTGGCCCTTGGAGAGGCCGTACAGCATGTGGTGCGACAGGATGATCGGTTTCAGCTTAATGCCCGCAGAGTCGCAGTACTCGCGTGCGAGCATGTTCACCTTTCGCTGATCGACTCCCAGCTGACAGATGTCCGCCTTGAGGAAGAAGATGTCGGTGCACTGCATGATCGGATACAGGATCTGCGCCGCGGTGAGCGAGTCCTCGAGCCGCCCCATGATCTGGCAACACCGTTTGAGCCGGTCTATCTTGAAGCGCCGCGCGATGTCGAGCGCCTGCGTCCAGTAGCCACGAGCATGTTTTGTGATCTCGTCCGCGCACCACATAAACTTGACACGTGTCATGTCCATGCCCACCGCCGTCCACACGTGGATGAGGTATTGCCCCACGATCTTGATGCGCTCGAGGTCGCCGCCCATCTTGTCGTTCATCAGAGCAAACCAGTCAGCCACCCAAAAGATGAACGTGCCACCAGCCGCAGTGCATTTGTTCACATTCATCGCCTTGAACACGCCCTGGGCGATGTGCATCCGCCCGGACGGCTCGAAGCCGTCGTATAGGATGAAGGAGGGCTTCTTGAGCAGGCTGCGCAGCTCAGGCTCTGTGACGCACTCCTCGCCGACGCTCTTCAACAGCGCTAAGCGGCGCTCCAGCTCCGGGTCGGTCGGCGCTGGCTCTTCGGCCTGTTTTGACCCCGGCGGAGCCTGCTTGGCTGCAGCGGCTGCTTGGCTGCTTGACTGCTCGGCTGAAATAAGGCTACCTGCTCTCACGTCTGAAATCAGAGAGGCGACCAGGCTGAGCGTGGCGCTCGACATCGGCCACGCGGACGACTTGTGCAGGATACCTGTTAGCACGAGAAAATTGAGTGTGAACAGGCCATAATTTGCGTACACGTGATATGTGAAAGATCAGTCATAAGGAAGCCTGTGAAAGGAAGCCTTGGAAGACAGATTCTATGTGGTGGAGTTGTCGCGCGTTGCTCCTCGCCGCTGCCGCCGCGGAAACACTCCAGCGAGTCAGTTTAGGTACCCACGGCTCCCAGGAGTCTCAGGACTCCAGACTGCATCGTGCGGCATCGCTGAGGTGTGAGGATCTCAGAGACGACTGCAACGAAGTGGTTGGCCCTCTCCTCGAGAATTGCGGTCAAGATCCATCAGACGTTCTGATGAAATGCATGAAAAGTTGCGGAGCGTGTGACTACGCCACCCTGGTCGAAGAGGCCATGCAGTGCGCTGACACGAACGCAGAGTGCGCAAGCTGGGCGGCATCCGGCGAGTGCCAAACAAACCCACGATATATGCTGAGTCATTGCACGACCTCTTGCGGCACGTGCGAGTCGAAACGGGAAGGGTGCAAGCGACTAAATTCGACCGCGCCAATGGCAATACCGGGCGGGATGCACGCCATGTTCGAGCGGGCGCTCACCGCGTTTCCCGAGTACCAGCCGACCGCACTCTCGCGACCCAGCCCAGGCACGGACGACGCCCCGTGGGTCCTGCAGTTTGAGAACTTGTTGACCGAGGACCAGGCGATGGCCATGATTGCGGCGTGCCCCCCAAAGGGCTGGTCCGCATCTCTGGCCGGCGACCAGCTCTCTCCAGTGAGGACGTCGACGCAGTGCTGGTGCGACGAGGGCGGTGGATGCATGCGAGCGGAGGCTGTCCACGACCTGACAATGCGGATGTTGAATGTCACCATGCTGCCCTATGAAAATGCCGAGTACTTTCAAGTGCTCAAGTATGAGGTCGGCCAGTTCTACAGGCAGCACCATGATCAGCAGAGCGCGCACTGGACGCCGCAAGGGGTGCGGCTGTTCACGTTCTTCGTGTACCTCTCCGATGTGGAAGACGGTGGAGGCACGCGCTTCACAGACCTGGGTATCACTGTCAAACCAAAGCTTGGGCGAGGCATCCTTTGGCCGAGTGTCCAGGATGGCAACCTGCGCGACAGCGATCGGCGTACTCACCACGAAGCGCTGCCGGTCGTCAAGGGCGTCAAGTACGCGGCGAATCTGTGGCAGCATTGTAAGCCCAAACTCGACCACTCATCCAATGCCCATGTGCTGCCACTCTACCACTCATCCAAAGCCTCCGGCCATCTCGCAACCTGCGCTCGCAGCATACGACTTCAAGACTCCCTCGCGAAGTGGCCTATGTGTCTTCCTGGGCAAGAACTCCAACCATGCATGAGGTGCGTTGGCAAGCGCGACAGCCCGAACCAGAGCTCCTTAGGGACGGGACGGGACACTGTGCTCGACACTGTGCTTGACGCACCGCTAATCGAGAGGGGCCCGCTAGGGCCCGCGGGATGGTTGGGCGGTGCGAGTTCTTGTGAGGACGGTGGACGTTGCGTCGCTGAGAGGGTCAGAAGAGCAAGAGGTCGGAAGGCCGCAGCGGGTCCCCGGGGCTGACAGAGGCCGGAGGACCGACCAGACGGTGTCGACCGGTCGGTGTGCGCGGTTCCGTATACATGTATCACTGCGACATGTACCACTTTCAAATCATTGGGCGGATGGGCGCAAGTAACGTTGAGCACAAATTCTTTTGATGTACTATTGTATCCGGATAATCTGTTGCGTTGGTGTTTTGTGAAATGAACACGAAAACGCCTTAGCCGCTCGCTTTTCAAGTCCAACGTCTCATGGTCGCCACCAACACGGCAGCCACCAACATGTTCGCCATGGACCCGTCGGCGCTTGCGGATGAGAACCACGCGCTCCAGGAAGCTCTTACCAGCCTGAAACAGCAGATACTTGACTCGCGCCGCAACCCGTCTGCACGCGGAAGCAAGCGGCGGCCGTCTTCTGGTGCTGAGCAGCTAAAAGCCATCGACCGCGCCCTCGCCAAGGCACGGCGGGAGAGCATGGAGCTGCGTGAGGCGATCGAGACGCATGCCGGAGATCTAGACGTCAATCAGCGCATGAAAAACGTCGCCATCGATGCAAAGGCACGGCTCGACAAGCAAAACGAGGAGAATACCCTCCTGGAGCGTCAGAATACCCGACAGGCGGAGCAGCTGTCGCAGATCGGGCTGAGCGCGGCGCAGACGCAAGAACTCGAGCGGTTGCGTGAACAGAATTCCGAGATCCACGAATCCCTCCGCGCGGCGCAGCAGCGCTCCGCCGAACTCGCGCGCAAGCAGCACGCAGTCCAGCTGCAGTGGACGAAGCTGTGCATGCGCCAGCAGAAGCTCAAGCGCGACCTGGCCGAGACTGGCGGGCCATCGGTCCCGCATGGGGTCAACAACAACGACGGCGTGGCCGGCGGGGCCGACAAGATTGAGGCGCGAATCGAGCACGCGGCCAAGGCGCTCAAGCTTGCGGTGCATGCGGGCCACGGTCAGAGCAAGCGGCACCAGCAGCGCATGCTCGCTGAGGTGGCCGAGCTCAAGAGTCTGCGCCATCAGGCGGAGGCGCTTGGTGCGCGCATCGAGGCAGAACAGCCCGATGTGGAGCGCCAGCCACTGCCCGAGGAGACAGACATCGAGGCATTCGGCCACGTCGCGGCGTACGTGCCAAAGGAGGCTCCGCCCGAGCCGCCCGCCCCGAAACCACCTACGAGCCGAGCGCACCTCGTGCCAACGCCTCCGGCCGGTGCGCGAGTGACAAAGCCTGGCGGTCGCGGCACGGCCGCAGCAGCAGCGGCACCCGCCGTCGATCCCAAGCTAGCCGAGGAAAAACGTCAGCAGGCAGCGGCCACCAAAGTGCAGGCGTCCGTGCGGGGGCGCCAAGCAAGGGTGCTCGCGCAGCAGCGGGCAGAGGCGCGCGCTGCCGAAAAGGCGGCAGCGGAGAAAAGTGCCCTCAATCCATTCGGCTTGGGCCAGCGCGATCGCAAGCGTGGCGTCCTCGGCGGCGTCGCGATACAACTTCCGGTAGGCGGCCAGAGCGCCCAGCCGGCGCCTTACCGGCCAGTCGTGGATGCGACGGCGCTTACGGCTGCCACGCCGCTCGCCGCCACCAAGCCGCAGTTCAGCAAGCCGTTTGGAAAGCCGTCTGACTCGCGGCCCTTCCACATCGTGCCTCAGGCTGCGCCCACCCACGCGGCACCCACCGCGCAGGCGGCCTCACCTTCCGAGTCGTCAGAGGCCGCGAATGTCGCTGATCCTGCTCCGGCTGCCGTCGACGCGACGGTATCGACGAAGAAGACGGAGGCGCTGGCGGAAAGCGTCGCGCCGCAGCAGCTCAAGACGGCGCTGCCCGTCAAGACAGCGCGCACGAGCATAATCGACGATCTGGATGATCTCGACATTCCTGACGGCGTCCCAACCAAGGCCGGGGGAGGCGGCCTTGTCCCGTCCGCCGCCCCATGTCGGCCGATTGCGGCGAACACTGCGGCCACGGTCGCCAACGGCAGTTGCCTCGGTCCACTGGCTGGCGCGCGGCCTCCGCCCAAGCCCAACCTCAGCATCGGACAGGAAAATATGCCGCCACGCGGGGTCAACGCTGCCGGGCGTGGCGGCGGCATTGCTTCCACGCTGGCGGCTGCTCGGATGGAATTGGACGAGGGCGTGCCCAGGCCCATGCGCCTGGCTCAGCCGGGCCCGACGCGCGCTCTTCCGACGGATGCAACTGTGCCTCGGCCCAGCTTCCTCAATGCGAAGCCCGCGCTCAACGGCGCGCCGCCGCTTGGCGCCATCAGCCTCGGCCGTGCGCCGGATGAGTTCGACGTCGGTACGATAACGACCCTGGACGACGGGCCCCGCAACCTCAAGGCCGCGCCCGCCGCGCGCTCGCTCAACCTCAAGGCCCCCAGCTTTGACGATGACCTTGACGACGAAGCGATGGCGGCAGAAGAACAAGCCTTCCTTGCGCGTATGAAAGCCAAGGGCACAGTCAGTGGGACGGGGCCTGTGGAACTACCGATGCCGAGCCGAGCTGCCGCCCCGATTGTAGTCCCGCTTGCAGCTGGCCGCGTGTTTGACGGCTTCGATGACTTATCGGAGGAAGAGATCTGAAGATGAATTGATGCACGAGGGGCAGTGGTGATTGGTGTACAACCAACGGTAGATCCACGCTTTTCCGTTCCCGCGATAGGAGGCGCTGGCAAGCGTTCGGGGGCGGGGGAGGGCGGGGCAGCGCGCAGCGCAAGCCGCAGGCCGGCGAGGGCGCAGGGCGGTCTCTTCTGACTCGCTCTTAGGAAGCCCCACGACGTTTCCGGCGGCATCAGCTTGCACGGCGTGAGATAGACAGAGAGTGACGAACAAAATAAGGTTAAAGTTACCCCGCCCGCCCCGGCGCCGCTCTCGGCCTCTTCCGGGCCCGCCGGCGCCGCTCCAGTCGCGGCGTCGGTCCACCTATCGAAATTCTAATACGCAGTTCAGCTGTCGTGTACAAGTCGTGTACCGCTGTCACGGCGCGCCGCGACGTCCCAGTTTCCGGAACGATCTCGTCCGACGCGACGCGATTCGGCATTCGCGCTTTCCGGCTTCGCGAATCTTCGAAAACAAGCATCACAAATCTCCGAACGCCAGAGCCGAAACACGTCCAAGAACACCGCCGGATCCCGCCGTCGACCTTTCATTGTCCATAGTTCTGATATCGTCCACAGCTCTGACATCGCTGAATTAATCTCAGCCTCCAGCGTCACAGGCGGCCCTAGCACCAAGGACGCCAGGAGGCTCCCGTGTAGGCCCTGTGATTGGACCAGTTGACTCGCCGCACAGAGCATAGGCACCCACTGCCGCGTCCGTGTCACTTCTCTTGCAGACGAATAGAGCCGAATCGGAGCGCTCGCACTGCCACGTAGATGATGCAAAAAGGGCACCCGAGTAGCAGGCACGCAAGTGACCAGAGCACAGCAACAACTGGCCGTTCTGATGCAAATATGATGGCGCACAGTGGAATCGTTGCACCGTAATAGTCAATTATTGTCATCCACAGCCACGCAGTCACTGGGCGCGAAATGCGTGCGCGGCGTCAGTAGAGTCGGAAGGTGCAGCTGCAAGGGTGCGGTTCAAACTGATTTACTCACGCCACGACAGCGAATCAGTTTTGAACGGGTAGAGTGGCTGCAGGCTCATCGTCCGCCCGAGTGCAAGTGCGCATGCCACAGATAGCGCCGTGAACACGACCGGCAGGAAGAAGCGTCCTTTTTTACTGTCTCCGCTGCCCACAGTCGGTTTCTCCATTGCGAGGCTCACCACACGGGAGCGGTTACCACCGTTGGTGACCATCTCGGTGCGCGTCGGGAAGCTTGTTCGGGCGCCCCTCATCATGCTGCTCCTCAGCGGCAGCACACTTGGCGTGGCGTGCAACGTAAGGCAAGCGAGAGCTAGTGCCAACATCTCAGTCGAGTAGAGCTCGTCGATCGCGACGATCGCGAGCGTGCAATACGCAAGGACGGACGGTCCCCGATGTTGTTGTGAGCCAGCTTCATCTCGAAATCGATCTTTGTACGATCTCGGTGGATCTCCCTTTGGAAAGACGACTCCCCATCTCAGCATTTTTCTCCTAATGAAAAAACTGCCCGCGTTGTGAGGGTTGCGTGCGTGTCGTGTCAACCTTCAGTGCAAAAAGACACTTTGCATGCGTGCGCAGACTTTCTGCTTTCTCACCGCAGAGTGCCCCGGCGTGCTGACTGCCTGACCCGTACCTCGAAACCGTGCCGACGAGCTGCATTCAAATGGCTACAGACCACGCATCTCATGCAGAACGAACATCCACGCCCGACTTGACACTTCGAGAGCAGGTAATGTGCTCTCGTAAAGCTACCAAGACTCTGCAGGTGCCCTGCATGATTCTGGCATCGGCGCGCACGCCTGGCCTTGTTCCTTGAAGCAGGAGGCCTGCTCGCTATGCTCCTGGACGCCTGTATATGGTGCACATTCAATCAGCCCGTGCACAGTCTGTGGATATCCGCGCCGCAATCTTGTGTTCTTGCAAACAAGCTGCAGCTGGAGCACACCCACTCTTGTTCATGATCCTCTCAATTCTTTTCCTCCTTCTTTCTCTTCAATGTTCGCATACACGCCAATGCCACCGCCCGTCGGAGTCACGCGTGCGTCCGATACTCGCGTGGCAGGCTATGCGTTGTCGCGGAGGTGGCGAGACTGACGATCAATCGACCTCGGACGAACGGCCGACCAAGCTCATGAAGACGATGCAGTGTTCGACCGATCGCGTCGATGGTGCCCCTGGGAACAGTGGCAATTACAAAGGCAATGAGACGGCACTCGCCGAGCCTGCCGATGCCCCTGCCGGCGGCCACCTACCATCTGTCGCAGATTCACCGGAGCACGAAAAAGTCCATGCAGCCGACACAACGAGTAGAACCATGCAAGATCCCGAGATGGAGATCTTGAAAGAGGCCCTCAGCGCAGGCCCCCTCGACGCACATCCAGTGGCTATGGCCGAGGTCACATCGGTGTCAGCAGTGGAAGGCGCCGCTCCAAAGGCGAAGAAAATTCGTGGGCCAGGGCCAGTGCAACTACCTGAGCCGCCGCCCCCTCCGGATCATGCTGCCCTTGTTGCCGCCCAAGCGATCGGTGAGTCAGTGCACACGAGAGCGACAGCACACAACCCCGCGAGCATAGCGCAAGCATAGCGCTATAAGCATAGCGCTAAGCATAGTGCGAGCATAGCGCGAGCACGACCTATGAGCGCGTGGACTCGAACGAGTTGCCCTGTGCCCCACATCGCGGAGACGGTTTCCAAGCTTTTGCGACGACGCTGACGACGGCGTGTGCCTTTGACATGCTTTATACTGACTCAACACTGACAGTACCCGCCATGATTATCGAATGATTGACGCCGTGCCGCGCTCTCCCTTGTATGCGCAGCTAAAGCGCAGCAGCATCTCGCTGTCGGTCGCGCTCTCCCAAACAACTTCCTCGCCCCTCGGCCAGTGGCGCCGCCTGGCACCAAAGGGGTCGGGGGTAAGCCTGGCCGCGGTCGCGGCCGCGGCCGCGGTCGCGGTGCTGGTTCGAGCGGTGGTGACGAGGGCATGCGTGAGGATCCAGAGGCTGAAGCCGACGCCTCCTGTCGCCAAGCTGACGGGGATGAGCTTGAGGGGAGTGCAGCTGCCGCCTTAGCTGCCGCCGACGAGCAAGCCACGTCGACGCCGTCACAGCCAGGTGCGGCTGTCGAGCCATCTGAGCCCGATGGGCCGCCATTTGCTGGCCCCGTCGCCGAGACTCAGGCGCCTGCCCAGCCGCAGCCTCCCAGCGCCGTGCCAGCTGCGGAGCCTGAGCTGGCCCCCGTACGGCCTCCCCTCGAGCCCGAATGGGCGACGTTACCCAACGGGCAGAAGGTGATTGCGCAGATGGCCCGTCCGTTCCTTGCGATGCTCCCGCTCTCCGATCAGACGAACGCCAAGGACGGCCACGTGCTCATGATGCCTGTGAGGCTCTCGTACCTGACTATGGCGACGTTACTTGCCCACCCGCCCATCACCGCACCCTTCATGACGGCGGCGAACGCTCGTGAGCTGAGAGAAGCGATGGAGGCTCTTGTGCGCTCCGGTCAGCTACGTGTCTCGCACACGCCCGATGGGCCGACCGTGGGCTACCTGCCTGGCTGCGAACCTCCAAAGCTTGGGGAACGCGCGCCGCCGCCTTTGCCGCGTGATGATGACGACCAAGTGCTTGGGTTCCAGCGCGCAGCTCGCGATGCTCTGCGGAAGCAGATCGATGATGAAACGCTGGTGCCTCAGATCGCGTCACTGATGGCCGACCTCGGTGCTAACGAACCGGTGTATCCACCACCATCGCCGCTGCCGCCGCCGCCACCGGTACGGCTTGAGAGCAAACCCCGGCAGCCGCGTGCGCCCAAGTCCAAGCTCGCCCTCCATGAGGCCATCGCCATGAATGCCGTAGCTACTGCGCAAGCCATGCCCATGGCACGGCTTCAAGCGTCACAGCACGCGGCCGCTCAAGCTGTGTACGCTCATCATATGGGGGCTGCGCGGATGGAGACGAGCATGCAGATGGCAGCTCAGGCAGAGATGGTCCGGCAGCAGGAGGAGATGATCAGGCAGCAGCAGCAGTACGCTGCCTCTGTGGGCACCGACCAGCAGCCATCAACGTTGCAACCGCAGGTGACACGCCGCCTGACATGGCAAGAGCACCTAGTCGGCTGGCAGATCCAGGCGGAGCAGTATACGTCGGGTGCGCGCACGCATACATGCACGGCGCGCTACATGTTCGCGCTCTCCCTATGCACACACGTCTCTCCGCCCGAACGCGCGAACTGTGCGCGCTCTAGTTGCGCTCATCATATGTGACGAGGACGTGTTGTGCGCTACCCCTTCTCGTCCGTTGGCTGTGCCTTGCCCACACATTCTCTGCGCGCCCGTAGGTGCAATCGTCGGTGGGCAGGTGCGCAACTGGGATGCGCAGCGTGGCCTCTTCGTGCTCGCGTTCGACAACGGCTCGGTCGAGCCCGCGTACCTGCCGCAGCCCTCGGTCAAGATTGTCGACGCGCGTGGTACGGTCCTCGACTGGGAGTCGTTCTTCAACTACTGCCGCTCAGTGGGCATGTGAGTGCAACGCCAAGTCTCAATCCGCCCAAACCTGTGCCTCTCCCAGCTATAGTGTACAGCTAGTGACCCCCCACTACCCCCACTCTCGTTACACTCTCGTGGCGGCTCCTCTTGGCGGATGACCCCCTCTTATCACGCGGCTTCCGTGTTGTCCGCTGACTGCTGCGCAAACCATCGCTCTCATCTCGGCAGTGCCCTTGACGGCGACGACGACCACGATGCAGGCCGTACGGAGATGAATACGGCTAGCGTTGAGCAGCCGATCACCTCTGCAATGGCGGGTGTCGCCGAGCACGGGCTCGGAGTGTCAATGGCAGTCGCGCAGCACCTCTCATCGTTGGTCGATGAGCTTCCTCCGCCGCCGCCGCTACCGCCATGAGACGCGAGCAGCGCGCGCATGCAAGCATGCGGGCGGGGACGTGGTATAGGGACGTGGGGCTAACGTGGGGCGCGTGCACCATTGTGCTGGTGGCGGCCATTCAGTGGTCGTGGCCGTGTGCTGAGGATCTTCTGCCGATACCTATGATGCTGATCGTGCTCATGGGGCAGGGTGCGTGGGGGTAAACGGAGGGTGCGGCGTGACGCAGCATGGACATGGCTCGCCGCTCGCGACGCACGCCTTCCACACAACCCGCAGTCTCCGACGGTTTTGGGGGCGGTCGCGGCACACTCTCTCGACGGGTTGGGCCACTGCGATAGTGCGGCTCTCCGTTCGTCTCACGTCTTCTCCCGCTCGCCCTCGTGGGACCGCGCGGCGGCATGAGCAGGCACCCCCAGCAGAGCGCCCACCCCGATGGCCATGCCGCGGTGAAACGTGAACACGTTAGACACGTTACCCACGTTACCGCGATAGCCACTTGTGCGTACGGGGCGCGAGTGAACGGACCCAATCGTTCGATCTTGCTTCTTTTGGTACTCTACTCGTTAGGTACGGTCCAATGACAAACTTTTCTACGTGCTGGGACCATTCAATTCATATCCGGGTGGGCTCAACCTCCGATGGCGTCGACGCCCAACGTTATGTCTCGACCGGCAAAGGATCAGACAACGCAGTGCTGATTTCCTCGACGGCTTCATCTAGTGCGAGCACACCTTCGTTGACACGATGGAGCATCTCGTTCGTGAACTCAAGAGTGTGCTCGTATTCAGCAAACGTTGCGATGGTCGCCTGCAGTGTCGGAGAGCTTGCATTCTTGCTCACCAGTCGTGCAAGCGCACCCGCTGCCACCACGGATTCGGCCGCACGCGCTGCAAGAGCTGCTCGCGTCTGCGCGGGTCGCATACTGACCAATTCAAGCCCACTTCGTTCTCGGTTGCTGGCGTGTATCGACGAGTGCAGATACACAGTAGACCCTATTGACTTGCGGACCTGCTTTGCAGAGAGTCGCTTGCAGACCGTAAGATGGATGATTGTGCGCAGTGCGCTGCGGATTCACGCGCTGCGTCAACCGCGCCACATTCCATGGCATCAAGATGCTCCAGCAATTTACCAAGGCGAGTGGGCCCACTCGGGGGGGAACACAAAACTTTCGGAACTTTCGGATATGCACATGTGCGTTCAGAGGCGAAGTCAGTTCCGTACGAGCAAAACCACGAGATTTCATATCTCGTCGGTGCCCTGAGAAATGCGACTCTTCGCATTAGTGTTGTTTACGTCCCTGCTGCTCGGCGCCGGGGCATGGCTGGCGCCGCCAGGCCCGCGCTTGCGTTTCCTAAGCCCGCCAAGGCGTGCCGTTGTGTTTGCCTCCGCCGAGTACACGGCGAAGCTGGACTTGCTCATTCGCAAACTACGAGCCTCGGTAAGCGAAAGATTTTCAAATATGCAAATCTGCCATCCACTGCACAGCTGATCTCGAGATTTCCGCCCGCCCACAGGCTCCAGACCAGCTGCCGAGAATCCTTGCGGAGAATCTCAAGGCCATCGACCAGAGGCTGTTCTTGCGCCTTGCTGAGATGAGTGATGCTGAAAGCGACGACTACGAGAAACTGCGTATCCGACAGCTCGCGACGCTCGTGGCATCGAGTCTCGAGACGATACTCGCGAAGGCGGATGAGCAAATGGATGCCGATGCAGGCGTGGTGCAGCAGTTCCTACGGCTGATGGCCTCGGAATCTGGCGAATTCGTGCTGCCAGTGCCGAAAGCACGGCTTGACACGCTGCGCACCTCAATGCGCGGACGCGTGGCAATGCTCGACGGAGGCTTCGTCGGCACTGTAAAAGCCTACATGCAAAAGGCTAGCGACGATGGCCTCGATGGAGTGGTCGACGTGCTTCGCGTGCTGCTGCAAGTGTTCGCCTCGGAACGTCTACGCTCGCTAACGACCAGTCAGCTGGCCGCTGGCGGCGCGGCCGGTGCTACCTTGGCAGCTCTGCTCGAGGTGCGCGGCCTTGCCGATTGAACACTGATAGGCAACGGCAGCCAGCCCCGTTATCCCACGGTCTGACCGCGCGCTTGCATGTGTCGCCCCATTCAATAGGCAAGTCCCGATCAATGGGATGACGTTCTGAAGGTTCGTGTCTCCGGCGAGAAGGCAGAGTGCAGTGCCCAGGACGTCCTTAACGTGCTCCAGGATAAGATGGGCGAGATTGTCCTTGGCATGCCGGCAGGCTCACCCGTGCAGACGGTCCTTGCGGAGTATCTGAGTGAACTTTTGAGCCGCGCACGAGCTATTGCTGCCGAGGAGTAGTGCTGGCGAGCCATGCAAGTTGTCGCTCGCAGGCCAGACCGCTCGAGGTGCTCATGCCTGCCATCCATGTCTCGCCAAAGGATTCTGAATACGGCTGTTCCCGTCGACGACAGTTTTGGCGATGCGGCTGCATGCGGGTAGGGTAAGTGGAATCCCATCACCCAGAGGCGTCGCCGCCACGGCCCAGCAACGGCAAGCCGTCATCGCATCGCCTTTGTCGACGCGACCACGACACGTGGGCACCAAGCGCCTACATGTATAATACTGTAGGAGTGCACATGATGCGACGGTTAACGCTCGGCTTAAGGCACTCTCCTATATATTATTTAATCGTTTATAATATATAATATTATTCCCGCTCGAATCGCGCGGCCGCGGGGCGCGCGCCGCGATCCCGCGCGCGCGCCGGCCGCCGCCTCGCGGTCCGGGTCGATTTCCGCTCAGGAACGCGGACGCCCGGGCGCCCGGCCTACACACAGCGCACAACGTAAGAACGCCGAAAGGGGCCGGGCTCGAGGGCCGGGCGGCGCCAGGCGCCGCGCCCGCGCGCCCCCGCTCGGCCTCCTCTCTACCCGAACCGTTGAGTCTTTGACCGCGAACTCCGAACTGACCGAACGCAGATAGGGGCGATACAATAAAGAAGGGAATCCCGAGAGTATCGGCTGGCCTCGGCGGCGCTCGGCGGGTTTATCGGCAATGGTATTCCCATGCCGTCTCGACCACTCTGGCAAGGCCGGTAGGGCGTCTCCTCTCGAACTTGTGAGCCAGAAGTCCGAAGCGCTACAAAGCGAAGCGAACAGAGGTCAATGATCGATGAAGGAAGGCTTCTCGCTTCAGCTCGTCGGGGGTCTTCGGAAGCTTCTTCGTGTCTGCTCGTGTTGCGGGTGTAGCCACCGGAGCGGCCACGGGGGAGCCTTCAGACACATCATTATGTGCGGGAACACGCTGAGCTGCCGCCGCTGCCGTCTGCATAGCCGCTCTAGCCGCAGCGTGTCCTTCACGCTGCTCGGCCACATGCAGCGCATGCGACCAAAAGAGTGGAAAGCGTCTACGCATGCGCTTCTGTGCAGCCAGCTTGTTGAGGTGATCCGGACGTGTGGCTTGCAACGATTTCGACTCGGCCAACGGCATAGCGAGAGTAGGCGCCGAACGGTAGTTTCTGTGCGCGAAGCGGAGGGCGCGCGAGAGCTCAATGTCGAACTGCGGATCACGAGCGGACGATGCTTCGGTAGCGCCATCGTATTCCGAAAAGTGTCGGACGGACAAAGCAACGGATGGGCTTGCAAGTGGCGATCTGCTGAGCGGACACTTTAAATTTCGCATGCCAGAAAGCAAACGAAGCAGCAAAGAACGGTCACTGTCGTTTACTGAGGCTTGCTCGTGCGTCAGGGCCGACAGAGCGTTCAGCTGAGCTTCCTGCAAACCAGTGGCATAAAGAGATTCGATCGATAGTAATGTTGTGTGAGAGGAGTGTGTCATCGGCTGCACTGTCGGGGCTTCGCAATTTCACCAGTACGTCGAACTCGCGCTCGACTCGCTCAGCTCGACGTCCTTCAAACCTTTTCTGGGAACGGTATCGATCCCACATTTCGTCTTCTCGACGCTGAGCAACCAGGTACTCGAGTTCGCCTCGGCAAGGATCCTCTGCGGCCTGAATGGCCGTGATCAGCTTCTGCCGAACGAGGGAAGCTTCTGACAACGGTTTAGGGCGCGGCGGCCCTGACCGCCAGACTCGTCGCCTCCGGGGGCTTATCGGTTTGCTCTCGTTAGCAGCCCATACATGTATATGTGGTCTTCGACAAGGAGCGCTACGGCCAGCCATTACAGCCAGGAAGATCTTCATTTGGTGGGAGCGCCTCTGGCTCTCTTTCCCCTTGGCCTCGGACTTCTCGAGATCACTGATACTCGTCATGAGCGTCGAGTAGTCGTATTGCAGGATTCGCGTACCTTCCGCTGACAGAAAGATCTTAATCGCGGCTGCTTGGTTGCCTTGGCCGTTCTGGGCAACATCTTCTCGTTGCCGCCGCGTCAGCACCACCAGATCCTCGAACAGTGACGATGCCTTCGCACCGAAGCCGATATCCTCTGCAAGCCGTTTAAAGTCATCTTCAGTGATTGTGAGTGTGCCTTTCTTGCCTGTGTTGGAATACTTAGCAAAGCGCGATTCAATTTTCAGTCTGTGTGGTGCCACCGCCACCGACCACCACTGAAAGAGCGTATCACGATCTACGCGTTCCTCACCATCCACACCTGCGCCGCCAATGCCGTCGCTATGCACAGCAAGGTTGAACCAGTCTCTTGCAACGCAGTCAGGAAACGGCTTTGCAGAGTGCTCTGGGAGCAAAGCCATGAAGTCCAGGAAGCTGAGCTGCACGGGTAAAGGCGTTTCCGCCGAAGCGCCCGGCACCGCTGTGGCTGCCATCAGGGTGGGAAGCTTCTGGTTGCGGAGCGCGAGGCGTGTGTTGTGCTGTGGCGGTTTCAGTCTTTGAACAAACTGTCTATTTCTGCCTACACAACGCCCCACTCATGGCCAGTCATACGGCTGTCGGATCCCAACAGAGGCGGTACGAGTACACAAGGTTCGTTCGGGACATGTGAGAAAAGCAGAAATGTGTTCACAGCCAATGAGTAAATCCTCGTGAGAAGTGCCACGTCATGCAGGGTATGCAACACAGATGCGGCCAGGGATGCCACCGCCTACGCAGCCCGGAATGATGCCGGCAGGCCGTCAGCCGCCAATGCAGCCGGGAATACAGCCTGGAATGCAGCCGCCGAGACAGCCGGGAATGCAGCCGGGATTGCAGCCGCCGATGCAACCGCCGATGCAGCCGCCCATGCAGGCCCGGCCGCCACCGCCTGGCGGCATGCTAATGCATGCCGCGACATTGGGAGCAAATCTGGGAGCAACTCCGCCAGGCGGCATGATGCCGCCCGGCGCATGTCCGATGCCGCAAAGCATACCGCCTGCCGGCGTGCGCCCCATTCCGCAAGGCATGCCTCCTCCTGGCCAGCAACCGCCACAGCCCATGCCCCTGCCACCTCGGAGCATGGGCATGCCCGGGATGCCGCTTCCAGGCGCACCACCGTCTGGAGTGCCGCCGCGTGCGCCGCCGCCCAATGGAGCACGTATGCCAATGCCACCGTCAAGTGGACCTCCGCAGCCTGCGATGCGTCCGCCACCAGGAAACGCAATGCCGCCGCCGATGGGCATGCCGCCAGGAGGCTCAATGCCAGCCCCTGCGGGCATGCGCCCCGTGATGGGCATACCGCCGCCCTCCGGCCGGCCTCCTGCTCCAGGCGTGCAACCGATGGGCATGCCGCCACCCTCCGGCCGGCCTCCTGCTCCAGGCGTGCAACCGATGGGCATGCCGCCACCCACGGGCATGCCGCCGCCCACGGGCATGCCGCCAGCGGCTCCGACGGTGCCCCTCACAGGATTGCAGGTGGACCATGCTCGACCCAAAGCTGTGATCCAGCGGCGCCAATACGCGCAGGGCGAGATGCCGCCACCTGACGACCAGCCAGCGAGCAACGGCTCACAATATCGCTCTCCTGCGGGGGTGGCCGCATCGCCTGCCGCAGGGGCCGCCAAAGCAAACACTTCCAGCAACCGAATCGACCCCTCCCAGATCCCGCGGCCGGACGCGGCGCGGCCGGCGGAGACGTGGTCGACACGAGCCAACGTCGGCCAGTGTCCGCCGCCCGCGACGTCGGCGTACATCGTCGACGACGACGGCAACTGCAGCCCTCGGTACATGCGGCTCACGCTCAACCAGGTCATCAACACTGGTGAGCTGCTCACCAGCTCAGGCATGCCATTTGCCGTCGTGGCCCAGCCGCTCGCCGAGGTGCCTCCGTGCGACGGCCCCGTGCCTGTGGTCGACTTTGGCGATCTCGGACCCGTGCGCTGCGAACGATGCCGCGCTTACGTCAACCCCTTCTTCGCGTTCAATGATGGCGGGCGCTCGTACACATGCAACCTGTGTGGGCATGTGAACCAGACGCCGCGGGATTACTACTGCGAGATCGACCACAACGGATACCGGCGCGACCATCGCGAGCGAGCCGAGCTGTGCCGTGGCGTGTGCGACTTCGTCGCTCCGGCAGAGTACCAGGCGCGCCCACCGCGCCCTCCGCCGATCGTAGTGTTGCTCGAGGCGTCCATCGCGTCGGTGACGAGCGGCATCTTCCACGCGGTCATCGCATCCCTCGGGGCCATCTTGCCGACGCTGCCGCCGTACACGGAGTTCGCGCTCGTCACCTTCGATGAGGGCGTGCACTTCTACCACGTGGGCGCCGAGGGCACGCTGCGCACGATGAGCGTGCCCGACAACACCGAGGTGTGCCTGCCGTTGCCGCCCTCGGCGCTGCTCATGAGGCTGGGCGACGCGCTCGATCACGTGGAGCAGATCCTCAAGGCACTGCCCGAGTTGGTGACGCACTCGCAAAAGGCCGACACGGCCTTCGGTTCGGCGCTGCAGGCGTGCCACCTGCTGCTAGAGAAGACGGGCGGGCGGCTGCTCTGCTTCCAGCATGTGCTGCCCGTGCTCGGTCACATGAAGCTGCAGCAACGCGACGACGTGCGCCTCTACGGTACCGACAAGGAGCGAGCTCTCTTTGCGCCACCAGAGGGGACGGGCTGGGAGGCGCTGGCCAAGGAGATGGCCAAGGCGCAGGTATGCGTGTCCTCGTTTCACTTCACGTCTTCGGCGTACGTCGACGTCGCCGCATGCGCCATCCTCGCTACGAGGACGGGCGGCCAGGTCTACCTATACCAAAGCTGCGTGCCCGAGCAGCGCGACGTGTGGGCGCTCAAGCTCGAGGTCGAGCTCGGGCGCAATCTGCGACGTGACTTCGGATTTGAGGGCGTGATGCGCTTCCGGTGCTCCAAGGGTCTCAGCGTCGACGAGTATCTCATGGGCTGCACGCCCCCGCCCGGTCAGATGGAGGTCGACGTGCCTGGCATCGACGCCGACCACGCCTTTGCGGTCACCCTCAAACACGACGACAAGCTCGAGGACGGCGCCCCCGCGTACGTGCAGTGTGCGCTGCTGTACACGACGTCGGCCGGGCAGCGGCGCGTGCGCGTGCTCACGCTGGGTCTGCAGAGTACCTCGGCCATGGCCTCGCTGTACCGGTACGCTGACCTCGACGCGCTGCTCAACGTGATGCTGCGGCAGAGCATCGCCCTCGCGCGCAAGCAGAACATGCACCAAGTGCGCGAGTCCGTCGTCAATGCGACCGTCAAGATGCTCTACTGCTACCGCAAGATGTGCGCCTCCGCATCGACGGCCGCCGGCCAGCTCATCTTGCCCGAGTCGCTCAAGCTGCTGCCACTGTACACGCTCTCGCTCACCAAGAACGGCGTGCTGCGGGCTGGCACCGACGTTCGCGCCGATGAGCGCAACGCCCTGATGGCGGCGGGGAGTCGCATGCCGGTCGCCTCTTCGGTGGCCTTCGTGTACCCGCGCCTCTTTGGCGTGCACACGCTCGACGAGTATGCGTGCGCGCTCGAAGCCGATGGCACCCCACGGCTCCCTAGCATGACGTCACTCTCCGTCGAGAAGCTCGAGGCGGACGGCGCCTTCCTCTTGGACGACGCGACGGCGCTCTACTTGTGGATCGGCCGTGGCGTTCCGGCGGCCTTCCTCGAGCAGCTGCTGCGGGTGCGTACGCTCGAGGGCTACGACTGCTCGCGGCTGCGCGTGCCCACGCTCGATAACGACGTCTCCATCCGGGCAAACCGCCTTGTCAACGCAGTGCGCTCGCAGCGGCCTCAGCTCTTCCAGAGTGTTCGTGTGCTCACGGCCAAGGATCCTCTCGAAGGGCGCTTCCTGAGCATGCTCACAGAAGATCGCGCACAGACAGCGATGAGCTACGTCGAGTTCCTGTGCCACGTGCACAGGCAAATTCAGCAGAAGTTCACAACGTGAGGGAGAGGGAGACGACGCGACCTGCTGAGGCAGACGAAGGCCATCGACGAGCTACAGGGCTCGTGCCCGTAGCGAGCCCGGGCTCGCACTTTCGCATGAATGGGCAGGCGCGGCGGGGATGTGAGCAAGGGTATGTGCAGTTTGCATGTGCAATGCGGCGGATGCGTGAGGCTCCTGGTTACCTCCCCATGGCAATCCGACTTTGGATCCTCACGCGACGGAGACGAGCCCCAGCGTTAGAGGGCGCCCTGAGCACAGTCCATTGATCGCGACACCGAGGGTCCGTCTGAGCCGTCCTGCCGTGGTGCCGTTGTTGCGTGGCGCCGGTAACGGTGGGGCGTAGCGCGGTCGCGGGGTCGGCGTGTGTGGAGTGGTGCGACGCGCACTTGCGTACTGCGGGGAAAGTGAGCTCTCCCGGGCGCCGACACCGGGACACGTTCGGCTTCGGGACCCCACGTCCGACAAATGCCCGACGCCCGAGATTCCAGCATTGTAGCATACGCGCATACACGACGTGTTGCATGCCAGGGTGAAACCAAGCGGCCGCGTCGCTTTCCGACAAATGTCAGAAATGAGTTTCAATGCGGATCGTTCGCGTAAAGGGCCTTAAAAGGGCCTACGCACGCAGCATGGTGCTTACAAGTACTGATGGCGTGTACCTCCGGCCCAAGCATGTACGAGGTCCGGTACAATACTCGTTTGACCGGTCCCAAACGCCCACGGCGGACCCTCACGGCTGGCGCGTGCCTGGCGGTTCGATGTGCAGCTTTCGACGGGACACCCCAGCGCACGCCCCTGCTTCGAGATCTTGGTCTACGCTGCCCACTGAACTTGCACCTTCTCCGGGCGTGCCAGCGGCGGGCCGAGATAGCACCACCTGACGAAGGACTTGAGTCGTTCTGATTTGCCGCTGCACACGACACTCAGCTGCTCCGGACTCGTTGAAGGCTCCTTCGTCAGCTTGAGGCCCCGGTTGAAGACTGCCTCGGTTTTCAGGTGTCGCGCTATGTAGTCCATGTCTGCCTCGGGGCCCGACATGGTGATCTTGGCGGTAGCCGACGGCTGCGCCAGATTGATGAGCGGGAAGCTAGCCATGTACGCCCCGACAGGCAGCTGCGTGCTTTCCTTCACTTGCGCGCCCACGGCAGCAGCTGCCCGAATGCGTTTCACGAATGCAGTGATGGTATCCTGCGGGCCCTCGGCGATGATCTCAATGCGGCCGCTGGGAAGAGAATAGATGACGCCCGTCAGGCCGGTGTCACACTCGCCGCCGCCGCACGCGGCCTCCTGGAGTTTTGAGGCCGAGCCGGCGCTGAACACTAGTGAGACGCGTGAGCCAGCGACAAGAGCGGGTGCCTCCTTCTGCTGGAAGCCACCCAGCACCAGCGGCGACGAGCGACGGCATACAGGCGCGGCGATGCGGACGAGCGCGTTTGGCAGGGTCTGTGGCACCAGGGCGAGCGAGCGAGCGAGCGCGAACGTGGCGGCGACGACGACGACGACGGCCCCCATACGGTTCCGTTAATTACGTGCTTGCTCAAACATGCACATCGAGTTTTGGGCTACACAGGGCCTGATCTTCACTGCATATCCTCTCCCAACTTCCAAGAAACCGATCTCAAGGAACATGTAAACGCGAAAAGAGTAGAAGGATTCACGCTGGGCCCAGGGATGACCTACCCCCTTACTCAACGCGTTCTCCTTGAAGCCTGCCTTGTGCTCGGCTGGTCAGATACCGTGCTCGCGACGGCTGCGGCCTACCGCTGCCTCGCCGCTCGAGCAGCTTCTGAGGTTGCCGAGTCCACTGAGGCGGCGACGGGCAGATTTGAGGCAGATTCTGCATGTTTATTCCTCGCGAGCAAGATATGCGAAGAACCGCGACGCGTCCGCGATGTGATGAACGCCGTGCATCTCGCCAGCAACGGCATGCCTCTTGCCGACTCGCACTGCTATTGGCAGCTCAAGGAGCAGGTGCTGCTAGCAGAGCAGAGGCTGCTGCGCGCACTCGGCTTCAACACGCGCACGGCGCAGCCGCATGTTCTGTTGCTCAACGTGCTTCGAGCTCTGGGCGCACCGCGGGCGCTCTACGACCTTTCTGCGGCCTTGCTGAATGATGGATGCGGCGCAGGCGTGTCCACGGCTTTCAACAGCCGCGTCCTCGTCGCTGCGGTTATCGGGATGGGCGCGGCGATGCTCGAGTTGCCGCTGCCTCCAGGCTGGCGCGATGTGCTCGAGGTGAATGACCACGCCGTAGAGAGCGCGTGCCACGCGCTGCTCGACTGCTATGCTCCGGCGGACTCCAGTTTCGAATGCGAAGGCCGGAGCTCCGCACCCTTCGATAGACGATAGAGCTTGACCGCAGGGGCGCAGGCTTGACTCTCTGTCAGTGTCTCTCAGAGAGACTGGAGTCCACACACTCGAGCAGATCGTCGACACATTAGCGCAACAACCAGGCTACATGTAGAGTAATGCCGGCTTTGTGCGGAGTTGAACTTGCACTTCTCCGGCGTGGGTGAAAAAACGCTCCAAATCTCAAAGATCACAAGCAACTTTGAGATCTTTGAACACGTCGAGGTCGCGCGCCAGCTTGGAGCAAGCCACTGCGTTCCGCCCGCTGCTGCCACCGCCAGCGCACCTAGCCATGGCTGCTGTATACGCGGCTCTCCCCGTGGCTGCCATGTTTCATGGGCTGGGCGCTGGGTCCAGCTTTCACCGGGGCTCTGCAAGCACCATCATCATGGACGCCTCCCCGTCTCTCTGCTGCCTGACTGTGCCAGCTCAGCGCCAGCAACAGCGGCAGAGGGACATCACGAGGGCGGTTACAAAAGCACTTTTCTGGACGGAGAGCTACTACGACTCGAACCAGAATCGCTGGGTTGGCCGTGTACGCACGGCGGAGGCGCATCAGACGAAGTCCCCGTGAGTGGTCGCTACCTGCGCACTCGCAACCCATGCTCACGCAGCTCTGCCTCCTGCGCCCGTCGCGCCTTCGACTGACGCTCCGCTGCGCTCACCATCGCCTGCACGCAGGCGTACGCTCCAAGAGGGGTTACGCAACCCGACGGGCCTAGCCGTCGACTCGGTTGCCAAAAAGGTGTTCTGGACTGACTGGGGCAACAGCGCCATCACGCGCTGCGACCTCCTGCAAACAGACATGGCCTCCGCTACGACTCGCACGATTGGCGATGGTTTGTTTGGCCGCCGAATGAACGACGGCCCATGGGGGCTCGCCATTGACCCGGCGACGGGCACCCTCGTGTGGAGTGAAGCGGGCGGCGCTGCGCTGCGATGTGCCGACTACGATGGCAGCAGCGTGAGCCTGCTCAGCGACGGCGATCGCAACAGCTGGAGCGCCACGGGCCCATGGGGTCTCGCGCTGCAGATGGGCCCTGCTGACGCAGCGGCCACCGCACCGTCAGCCGAGGACCGCTTGCCCTCTGGCAGCGCCGTCATGCGCGCCGCTCGTAGGGTCTTCTGGACGTCGTGGGGTCGCATTCAGAAATGCGACCTCAGCACGGGTCGCGTAGAGGACGTCGTGCGTGGACTAGTCGATCCGACAGGTTTGGTCTTTGACGAGCGCGAGGACGGGCGTCTCTTCTGGACCGACGCGAAGGCGGGCAAGGTGCAGTGCGCTGCCCTCGACGGCACGCGCGTATGCGACGTGGCCACCGGCCTCGACGAGCCTTTTGGTCTCGTGCTCGGGCCGACGCACCTGTTCTGGACCGACCGCCGCCGCGGGGCCATCCAGTCGTGCTGCCTGCGCACGGGCGCCGTGCGCGACGTGATTACGGGCCTGTGTGCGCCTGAGGGTATCGGTGCGCTCACCGAATCAGCTCCGCTCCGAGTGCCCGTCCGCTCATCTCGTGCGTCTGCGGACGCGACGGCGGTGGCTCGTCCGCAGCGGCGAAGGCAGCAGCCCCAGCCGTGGCGAAGGCAGCAGCCGCAGCAGTGGTGGATGCTGCAGCCGCACACGCCGCAGCAGGACGCGCATGGTGAGCAAGGCAAGGAGCTGCTCCGCACACCGTCTGCGGCAGGAAATGCGCATTCGGTGGTGCGGAGCCGCTTGCGCGTCGCTGCAAATCCGGTTCGTGCCGCCGAGAGCTCGACACGGCCGCTCAGCGTGCAGGAGCTCATGAAGCGCAGCGCCTCGACGCTGCGCGAGATGCAGCAGCAGGAACGCCAGGAGGCGGGAGTGGGCATATGAGGTTCCGTTGTTATTAGGAAAGGCTCCGGCCCCTCGTCCAGGTGCGGTGGGACAAAGTTCACAGAGAGTGTATATTAAATAATTCCTGAAGATGCTTGACCTACTACACGCGGTAGCTCGGCCGGAAGCGTCAATCGAACACCAAGATCAGTGCGCGAAACCGGGAACAGCGGACGACTACCGCTGCTGCAGAATACAACACGCACAGAATTCGGAAATTTTTGAGCTCACGTTTGTTAACAGCGAGTTCACAGCCAATGTTTATAGTTCACACCCCCGTGACCGACGAGATGCTGGGTTCTCGCGTCACGACTGCGTCTGAGATGCTGCGGGCGTTCCATAGCAGCATTGATGGCCCGGCAAACGCAGAGGAGGCGCGGCGCTACCGCATCGTTCAGGGCGAGCGCATCTGCGGTTGGAGTTGCGATCCTTCTGGTCCGTATTACGAGCAGGACAAGCACCTCTGCCCTGCGGAGTGCAAGCCAGGATACCGGCTGAAGCCCGGCAAAGCCCGCTATGAGCGCATCGCCGACGTTTGTCACACGGACCCACCACCACTGCCACCGCCCAGCAGCCCTGGCTTGCGTGCGTCATGCAGCGACGACGCGACTGCAATCGCCAACGCAGGTGTGTGGATGCTGATTGGCGTGCAAACGGGCCCAACGCACCGCGGCCGGCGCGATGGCATCCGGCGCTCGTGGAAGCGATGGGATCAGGACAACAGCGGCGTGCTCGTGTGCTTCCTCATCGGCCGTGTGGGCATCGCCGCTGAGGTGCTCGCGGAGCTCGGCGAGGAGGGCAAGGCGCACAATGACCTACTGTGGCTCGTGAACGCCACAGACGCCGGCGTCCCCACGATCAAGGGTTACCATTGGTGGCGCGCGGCGAACCGGCTGCTGCCGCCGCCCGGCTCGACGCGCGGCATTCGAATCGCTGCCAAAGTCGACGACGACAGCTTTCTACACGTCGGCAACCTGATGGCCGACATGCGACGGCTGCACTGCGCCGAGTACCTGCACTACGGCTCCATAGGCTTCACGGGATACGACCCGTCCATTTGGAAGCTGTGCGGCTGGTCGTGGCAAACGCACGGTGCCAACTACCGCAAGAACCAGTGCGCCGACCATGGCGCGTACCCGCCATTCCCATTCATGAACGGCGTGCTCGAGCTGCTCTCAGCGCCTCTCGTGCGCTACGTCGCGACCTCTCCCGACGTCTTCGCCTTCGTCACGCGCGCCGAGCGAGCCGTCGAGGCGCGCAAGGCTGCCGGCTGGGGCATGAGCCTCAAGGGTGGCCAGCGCGGGCCGCGCGTCTGGCGTCAGAATGAGGATGTCGCCCTGGGCTTTTGGCTCAGCCGCGCAGAGCGGCGCGGTCTGTTCAACGTGACGTGGGTGCGCATCAATGACCGTGCGATGAACATGGCTTGCATCTCCACCAAGGGTATGTACCAGCGGCCTCGGAATGACACGATCAGCGTCCACTTTCTGAAGCGGCCGGGCGGCCTCGAATACATTTGGGGTCTCCTGCACGATGGGGTGCCGCACTCGCCCCAGAATTGCTCGCGTTGGGTGTGGCACGATGCGTGCCGCAGCCCCAAGGATGCTGATACGGAATGGTGCCAGCGGCACCCAACCGATAAGCTGGATCCCAACTTCGACGCGAGTCCGCGGCGCGCTGAGGACAAACATTGAGGAGACTCTTAGGAGACTCTTACTCATACTTGTGGTGCGGAGCCGTCCGTTGCCGTCCGTTGAGGTGTGGTGAGCGCTTGCCGCGACACCCTGACTGACAGTGAGTGACATGGACTGACTGACTCGGTCAACTAAAATCCTGGGGACCCTGAAAACACTTACTTCTTAAACTGTCCTCTGTCGAGCTCGCGACGTCGCGGACTCTGAGTCGCGTCACTCTTCTCGCGACCAGCCGCGAGTTATCGCAATTCGTCTTCGCATACAGACGTGTTGCATGCGAGGGTGAAACCAAGCGCGTCGCTTTCCGACAAATGAGTGAATGCGGGTCGTTATTAAAGCCTACACACGTTACTGATGCGTGTACCTCCGGCCCAAGCATGTACGAGGTCGGTACAGTACTCGTTTGACCGGTCCCAAACGCCCACGGCGGACTCTAACGGCGGGCGCGCGGCCCTCTCTCAAGGGCCGGCTAGCGAGCGTCGCCGTCCGCACGCCGCCAGCGCTCGCGCACGCGTCGCCGTGCCCGCGCTTGCTGCTGGGCTCCTCCTTGTCCACCACGAGGATGCCTACCAATGCGTCAGAACCTGTCCGGGATCACGGGAATGGGGTGAGGCGTGGGCGGCGGGTGCGGTGCCATTTCGTGCGCAGAAATGGCACCGCATGTGGTGGTGGTGTGCAGCACGTGCCAGCCACGGCCCGCGGCCGGCGACGGCTGGACTATGTCAATCATGGTGGACAAGGAGCTGCCGCACCTTGTCCGAACGTGTTGAGTGAGTTTGACCGCCGATTGTAGCCGATTGGTGCCCCAGTTCGACAGGGCGGTGACCACGTGAGGCACGCGCGGTGAAGTCGATGGTGCCTGCACAGTTGGGGTGGGCGCACGGTTTCTGATGGACGTTGAGTGGTGCACGAAAGCGGTGCCCACAGGGCAAGGGTGGCAGACGACGCACCGTGCTGTACGGGTAGAATGAACCCCATCCATCTGAGGTACAGCAGCGCTGGCGGCCGCCGCGCAGGATGAACATGGAGTGAAGCAGCAGTCGAAACACCTTTTCCTGGCGAGCAGATCACGGCCGATAGCTCGGGCCTCTTTCAGGCGCTGCAGAACGCTCGGATGCTCCGCTCAGTCGACCCGACCAGCGGCACCCGGGCGCATGCCGACGAGCCGGACTTTTGCTTCGCGAAGAAGGCCGTGACCGCAACGGCGCCTTGTTCATGTTTGACATCGAAATCATCGAAGTTGTCGATGACGCGTCTTATCCACCGAATGGCAAAACAACCGGGTACTATCATTTTCGTGTTGAGTTGCGGACCGCGCGCCGAGCCGAGCGCAAAAGCGCCGGCGCGAGCCTTTTTCGTGGCTACCCGGCGCCTCGCTACTCGCACCGCACGATGTGCAATGGTGACAACCATCGCTGCCCCGACTGGCGGCACCACCTGCAGCAAAAGGAGAACCAGGCCATCAGGAACGTCAAGAAGGCCGCAAAGCGCAAGGCCGATAGGGCCGTGGCCAATGCTTCAAGGCGTCCTGCGGAGCAGTGTTCGAGCTGCGATGGCGAAGACGGCGACAGCGCTGGGCGGAGAGCTGGGCGAACCGTCAAGCCCAAGCGGCATTTTGGCGACGAGCCCGAGGAGACGGAGCAGCAGAAACGTGGGCGGTTGGAAGAGACCATTGAGCAGCTCCAGGTGGCCCTTGCAGCTGCTGAGGCGGCGGCCGTGAAGGAAAACCTGGCCACGAAGGCGGAGCAGAGCCGCCACCGCCGCATGTTTGGCCAGCCGTGCACCGAGGCCGCGCAGCGGCTCTATGCTGCGTTCGAGATCGACGAGCACGGGTTTCCGCGCGCCAAGGCGGCAGCGGAGCGCATGGCGCAGCGCGAGGTGGCCAAGGTGGTCGGGCCGCTCGGCGCGCTGTCGACGGATCAGCAGGCGGCCGTGCTCACGGCGGCGATCAAGCGGCCGGCGTTGCGAGAG
>Ga0210245_100163_pt1 | contig 56337 bp, 55 predicted proteins | sample ChrtobMetaP3_4mM_FD_155450 | JGI IMG/M metagenome (GOLD analysis project Ga0210245, IMG submission 155450) | Chrysochromulina tobin associated microbial communities from unialgal haptophyte culture, Seattle, Washington, United States - P3_4mM | ecosystem: Host-associated > Algae > Haptophytes >...
CCCCAGCGCCGCCGCAGGCACAAAACCCATTGCAGCCATCACTCTCGTCGAGGTGGATGTCTGTGTTGATGGCGCCGAAAGCGAAAGCGCAAATGTATCTGGTCCCTAGCACGACAAACGCGGCGGAGCCGCTGACCAGGATCAGAATGCGCGCTTTGGGCGACGTCTCAGGAGATATGCGACACGTCACACAATTACGGATCTCGCTTCGCCAGATTTGGTAAGCACAGTATGCTTCTGTATATTCATGGGATGCATGCATGCATGCACGTTGCACGCATGTTACATTGTATAGTTTCACCCGCCCGCGGGCGCTCCGGGCTCGACAGTACGGGTCGAGGTGTTGCGCCTGCCGCCCTTAACGTTGTTCGCTCTGGAAGACAACCAATCTAGCGCAAGCGCTAGAACCCACCCTCCATTGAGGTGTGGAGCCGGGCTACGTGCGGTTCTACACGCATATTGTCCGTCTCGCGTCGCGCCGTCTATGAGTACGAGTACAGTAGCTACGCCGGTACTAAGCACAAAGCCGAGCCGGTAACCGTCAACGGCTAACGCCATGTGCTTGATCGCGCCTTCTCACTGCCAACACATGAGGATGTGGGCGGCAGAGTGCGCCGGCACCCGACGACTTCACATTGATGCAGAGACATCGATGCTGATGTGCAGGAAGCCGTCGCTCAGGTCGCCGTGCGCCTCGTAGTACGAACCGAGCGTTGCATCCCCCCGGAGCGCATCCTCATCTCGATGGCGAGCTCGGAGGGGAGATTGCCCGAAGAGACGCTCCGGCTCGAAGAGACGGAGCGTGGGTGTGTGCTCGAGCTGGAGCATCTTCGTGATGCGCGCGGTCAGGGTACGCACGCTGAATTGCTTCGGCACGAGGAACACGAGGCGCATCGAGCGAAGCGAAGCAGGGAGCATCGCCGAGAGTTGCTTCGTCTTGTGGATGCGGATCTGAGGCACTCGGAAGCAAAACGAAGCCATCAGATCAGATTGGGTGATGGGCCATCAAAAGGAATCATGGGCACTCAGACCGAATCATCGGCAGATCAATCAGCCACCAACAGCCACCTGATGAGGGAGGCAATCATCATGCACTCACGGCAGATCAATCAGCCACCAACAGCCACCTGATGAGGGAGGCAATCATCATGCACTCACGGCAGATCAATCAGCCACCAATCAGCCAGGTGCGATCTCCCTTGATGGCAGTCAATCAGTCACCAATCAGCCAGGACCGCCGAGAGCCCATGCGGCTGATTGCACGCGTACTCTAAGTGCATGCTGATTGCCTCCCTCATCAGCCCGTGCGGCTGATTGCACGCGTACCTTGATGTCGTTCGCGCGCACGGGAAGCGATGCCATGCTTCCAAATCGTTTGATCGACACCCCCTCTGCCACCCCCAGACCGACTCCAGCCAGGCTCGTGATGGTGGAGGCGTGGCTCGCGGTGGTGCTGGACACGCCCGCGACGGCGCTCGTGGCTCGGTAGCCATCGAGTTCCATGAAGCCGTTGCCTGCCTTGCGACGGCTGGTACGCCGCATGAGCGCGCTGCTGCCATCAGCACCTCCTACGCCACCAACGCCTCCGACGCCACCGACGATTCCTATTCCTCCTACGCCGCTAGCTCCGCTGGGCATGGCCACCTGATGAGGGAGGCAATCAGCATGCCATCAGTTATGCCATCAGTTATGCCAGCTCCGCTGAGCATGGCCACCTGATGAGGGAGGCAATCAGCATGCACTCAGAGATTCAGTCAGCGTGCCATCAGCATGCCATCAGTGATGCCATCAGTGATGCAATCAGTTATGCAATCAGCATGCCTCAAAGCTGTGCGCGAGCATGGCCACCTGTGCATGCGCCCAGCGCCCAGTACGACGCGCCCAGCGCCCATCCGTTCTGGCGACACGGGCCTTGTCACCGAGGGCGCCTGCCTCCGGGACGGATGCAAATGCCTCGTCACCGAGGGTGCCTGCCTCCGGGACGGATGCAAACGAGGTGAGGCTGGATCTTCCATCTCCATCTCCATCTCCACCTTGAGCCTCTTCGTCCTTCACGTCCTCGTCCTCGTTCACATCGACCCAATCGCTCACACCAAGAGTCTCGGCCTCCGCCGCTGCCGTCTCCTCCTCGATCGCGCGTGCATCTTCGACCCCGGTGGAGTCCGAGGTGGCGGCAGGGGGGATGGCGGCCGCGGTGGAGGCGGGGGCGGCCGGTGTGGCCTGAGCGGTGGCATGAGCGGCGGCCTGAGCTGCTGCGCTCGGGGCACGCCCATCGCCGTCGCCGCCGCCCATGATGCGATCCATGATGCCGCCGCCGCCGCCATCGCGAGGCTCATCAAGAGATTCGTTAGGTTCGTCCTCCGGCTGGAGATCCAAGGCGCGGGCGTCCTCGCGGGCGTCATCAAGAGATTCGTCAGGTTCGTCCTCCGGCTGGAGATCCAAGGCGCGGGCGTCCTCGCGGGCGTCCTCCCGCATAGCCCCCTCCGTCTCGAGGCTGCTTGCACGACCCCCTCCAGCTGCGTCCATATTAGGGAGGCTGCTTGCACGACCCCCTCCAGCTGCGTCCAGCCCGCGGGGGGAGGACGAATCTGACGAATCTGACGAGCCCGAGCCTGCGACCCCCTCCAGCCCGCGGGGGTAGGATGTGTTGAACGCAGCCGCCGCGCGCGCGTGTCGTCGCACCTCCCTGGCCGCCTCCCTGGCCGCCTCCCTGGCCGCCTCCCTGGCCGCCGGCGCCGCCTCCTTCGTCCCAGCACGAGGCCCAGCGCGGGCTCCAGCGCGGGCTCCAGCGCGGGCGCCCTCAAGTGCCTCCCGCGAACCTGACGAAGCTGACGAAGCTGACGAGTCCGAGAGGGATCGACATGCAATCTTGTAGCGCGTTTCTGGCGGTACCAGCGTGAGCACCAGCTGATGAGGGAGGCAATCAGAGTGAGACAGCTGATGAGGGAGGCAATCAGAGTGAGACAGCTGATCAGCACCTCTTCCCAGGAGGACCCATGAGAGAGGATCAGCTGCCTGGTGGCGGCGAGGTTGAGCAGATCTGCGAGAGCCAGCTGCTGGCACGAGATGCCGCGTCGGCCACTGGTCGAGCTGCCGTTGCCGCAGCCGACGGCATGGTCGCTCGGGGGGTTCAGCCGGCGCACCACCCCGGGCTCGAAAGCGCTCAGTACGCCGCGATACGCCTCGTCCGAGTCGGCCGCGAGATAGAATGTCGTACTCGGCTCCGCCTGATGAGGGAGACCATCAGCACGCAATCAGCATGCAATCAACGACGAGATAGAATGTCGTGCTCGGCTCGACCTCTCGCAGCGCGCGCATCGCGCCCACGAAGTGCTCGAAGTGGCATGCCTGAGATGAAGCAGGCAATCAGCGTGGCAATGAGGGTGACACTCACTCGCAATCAGAGCTGCACACTCTTTTACCTGATGGAGGAGGCAACCAGCATGCACTCCGAGAGGTCATCAGAGCTGCAATCAAGGATCATCAAAGTCGCATGCCTCGCGAAACGGGATCGCCTCGTTCATCAACTTGAGGTTTGACTCGGGACGAGCGTCGCTCTCAATGCCGGGTACGTCCGCGGACTGATCGACGAGCATGCGCACGTGCACGCCCACCATGGCGCCCAACCCCTCGGCACCGGTGCGAGGCCAGAGAAGTGCACGGACGGCCTCGACTGACCGAAGGGATCGCAAGCAGCTCATCAGACGCTCATCAGCGACAATCAGTGGCCATCAAGGGAGATCGCACCTGGCCGAAGGGATCGCAAGCAGCTCATCAGACGCTCATCAGCGACAATCAGTGGCCATCAAGGGAGATCGCACCTGGCCGAAGGGATCGCAAGCAGCTTGCGAAGAGCTCTCGATTAACGGGGGGGTCGCTCGCCAATCTGTACGCGGTCGTCACGAAGAGCGAGCGACCCCCTCCTGATGAGGGAGGCAATCAGCACGCACTCAGCATCCACTCAGCATGCACTCCATATCGTACAGAATGCGGTGCCCACGCAGTTCGAGCAACGCCCACCGTTGCTGTGGGGACTGCCGTCGGATGTGACGAGGCTGCGACGCCGCGCCGTTTCGGGCACCTGATGAGGGAGGTCATCAGCATGCAATCAGTGGACCGTCGGCCATGATGAGGGTGCAATTTGCGCGCTGTCTCGGGCACACCATGTGGTTGTGCCATTTCCACAGCTCTCTCGGGAAGAGACCCGCACGTGCGGCCGAGACGACCTCGACGCCCTCGGGCACTTCGAACAGGTCCTCAAAGTGTGTCTGTGGGCGTGTGTGTGTGCCAACCTCGCGCAGGACGATGAGCAGTGGCGATCACAGTGGCGATCACAGGGGCGAGCACAGGGGCGATCATTGAGGCAATCACAGAGGCAATTACAGAGGCAATTACAGAGGCAATCACAGAGGCAATCACCTGCGTGTGCACGTCGGGCTCCCACACGACGAGCAGCTGATGACTCGTCTGCTTCGCATACGCGGCCGCCGAGCAGTACGCTCGTAGCCGATTGGCAAGCCCGTACATTGGGCGAACTGCCAAGTAGGCACGACGCTCTGACAGCATGCGTTGATAGACGCTCATCAGAGTACGAAGGTCGCGCAGGTCGTACGTGGCCGTCACAGCCGCCCACTTGAGCGCACGGCGGGCATATACCTGCAAAGCTTCTTGATGCGCCAGGAGCATCTCATCAGAGTCCTAATGAGAGAGACGATCAGCATGCAGTCAGCGAGGCAAGCAGCATGCAATCACGGGCCAAGGGCGCCCATCAGAGGCTCATCAGAGGCTAATCAGATGCTCATCAGCGACAATCAGTGGCCATCAAGGGAGATCGCACCTGATGGAGCTCATCAGATGCTCATCAGCGACAGTCAGTGGCAATCAAGGGAGATCGCACCTGAAGGAGCTCATCGAAGAACGGCGGACGGTACGTGCCCACAACCTCGCACGCCGCCCCATCCAAGCTGCTGCCGCCGACGCCGCCGCCGCCGTCACCGCCACCGCCACCGCCGTCACCGCCGCCGCCGTCTCTCCGCTGGGGGAGTAACTGCCACGTGGAGGGCGCGAGCCTCGCCTGATGAGGGAGACCATCAGCATGCACTCAGCGAGGCAAGCCGCATGCAATCGGGGAGCCATTGCCATGTTTGGAGGGCGCGAGCCTTGCCTCGTGCCACAGCTTGAAGAGCTCCGTCGTCGCGCGCCGGTGCAGGATGTGATGGATGTGGGTCAGGCCTCTCTCTCCATGCGACTCTTCCGAATGACGCATGTGGGCAAAGGAGAGGCACTTGGCGCTTAGGTTGCGACCGGCGCTCAGACGGTGATATAGGTCGGTGTCGTCGTAGCCGTAGCCGCGCATCCGCTCGTCGTACCCGAGCACCCCAAGCACGTCCGCCCTCCGCACGAGCATCACCCCATTCAGATGACGCCCGTTCTCGTCCAGGGCGCCGTCTCGGCAACCTCTGAGGAAGGTGCCCTCTTGCAGCGGCTGCTTATCAAGCACCTCGGGCGCGAGCCACGTGTCGGAGTCGACCTTGAGGATACGCTCGCTGCGTGCGAGCTGTAGCGCCAGGTTGTACCCCCGCGCCAGGTTCCACTCGCGCTCCAAGGGCGCACGCACCAGCCGGACGCGGGAGTCGCGGGGCAGCCGTGGCCCGAGTGGCGCGTCCGCGTTGCCCCACTCGAGGATGAGGATTTCGCTCACGCCGCGCACGACAAGCCATGACGGCAGCACTCTCATCAGTGATGCCGATCGGTTCGAGCACACGGCGACGAGGCTCGTCGAGCCGGCACCCAGAGCCTGCCCGCTGCTGCCGCCGTTGTAGCTGCTGCCGCCGCTGCCGCTGCCCGAGCAGCGCGTGACGACGTCAAAGGGCAAGCCGCCGAGCACTCGCCGCGCGCGGAAGCCTGCGTTGGTGGACAGCGTATGCAGCATGTCCAGCTGCGAGAGCAGCCCGAGGCCCGCGCAGACGCACAGGATGAGCACAACAAAGAATGGCCGCATTTGCACGTTTTTGTGGAATTGAGCTGTGCAATTACATGCACATTACATGCTCTCAATTCTCGGCCGCCAACGGATCTAAAGGTTTAGGACAGTAATTACATGTACTCCTCTCACACAAAGCTCGTGGGCAGGCTCGCTCGCCCCTCGCCTCTTTGCTCACTGGGCGGTGTCATGACATCAGTGGCAGCGAGCGCGGCGTCAGGCGCCATCTCCGCGACAACACCCCCATGCACGTAAACGCCGCCGCCGCCTCCGCCTCCGCCGCCGCCGCCTCCGCCGCCGCCTCCGCCGCCGCCGCCTCCACCGCCTCCACCGCCCATGAGCTCGCTGCCGTTGCTATTGAGCGGCACGCGCACCTTGCGTCCGTGGCGTTCAGGCAACAGCTCGTCATCAGCGATAATCACCCGAGTGCCTTCAGGGAGGGGCGGGAGCTGCGGCGGCGGGAGGCGCCAGTACTCGAAGCGGACGCCATAGTCCCTACGCACCGCGTGCAGCACTGCCTCACGGGGCTCGCGGATGGCAACCATATGCTCCGAGTGGGCGCGCACCTGATGAGGGAGGCAATCAGCATGCAATCAGTCATGGAGTACCCATATGCTCCGAGTTGGCGCGCACCTGATGAGGGAGGCAATCAGCATGCAATCAGTCATGGAGTACCCATATGCTCCGAGTGGGCACGCAGCCGATGAGGGAGGCAATCAGCATGCAATCAGTCATGGAGTACCCATATGCTCCGAGTTGGCACGCACCTGATGAGGGATGCAATCAGCATGCAATCAGTCATGGAGTACCCATATGCTCCGAGTGGGCACGCAGCCGATGAGGGAGGCAATCAGCATGCAATCAGTCATGGAGTACCCATATGCTCCGAGTTGGCACGCACCTGATGAGGGATGCAATCAGCATGCAATCAGTCATGGAGTACCCATATGCTCCGAGTGGGCACGCAGCCGATGAGGGAGGCAATCAGCATGCAATCAGTCATGGAGTACCCATATGCTCCGAGTGGGCACGCAGCCGATGCACTCAGAGACACTCATAGGTCATCAGAGGCACACATAGGTCGTCAGAGGCCCTCAGCGGCACACCGTGGCGCTCAGCGGAGCGGCACTCAGCGGTAATTAGATGCTATCAGAGGCTATCAGAGGCTATCAGCGGCTATCAGAGGCTATCAGCGGCTATCAGAGGCTATCAGAGGCTATCAGAGGCTATCAGAGGCTATCAGAGGCGTTCAGAGGCCATCCCCGAGGCGATCAGAGGCAATGACCTGCTGCGCGACGACGAGTTTCTGCGACTCGAGAACAAGGGGCACTCCCAACCCGGGCTTGAACGTGACGTCATCGAAGACGATCACGCACCGGTGCGCGCGCGCGCGCGCGCCGACGCCACCCTCGCCACCAACAGGGCTTCCCTCGCCACAACTGCTGCCGCAACCGCCGCCGCCGCCGCCGCCGCCACAGCTGCCGCCGCCCTCCTCGCTGGCCGCCCTTCTGAGCGCCAAGTCGGCCCTCTCGATCAGCCATCTCGATTGGAAGAGGGCATGCGCCGCATTCGCACGCGCCGGCGCTTCGACGAGCGCCGTGTCGAGCGGCAGCGCCTCGGTCGCCACTTGGCGTGCCACCTCGGCAAGCGCGCGCCCGTCGCGCGGGAAGCACGGGCCGCCAAAGCCATACCTGATGAGGGATGCAATCAGCATGCAGGGAGGCAATCAGCATGCATGGAAGCACGGGCCGCCAAAGCCATACCTGCATGCATGCAGAGGAGGTGCACTCAATGGCGCGGCAAGCACTGGGTGCACAAGAACAGCCCCCCCCGACTGTCACTCCCTCTCGCACGCGCACTCAATCGCACTCCACCGCAATCGACATACCCTGGCAGCAAGCACTTGGAGCCGACTCGACTGTCACTCCCTATCGCACGCGCCACGTCGAGCTTATCGATGCGCCGTCGCGGGTCGTCGCGCGCCGTTGTGGGCGCATACCGGCGGCGGCGCACCTCGGCCGCATCGGCCAGGTCGCCCAGAAAGTTCGCGAACGCGATCTTGAGAGTGACGAAACCGTTCAGCGCGAGCTTCGCAATCTCGGCCGATCCCGGGCTGATTCGATGGATGGTCACGTCGTCGTTGAGGACGTAGGTGCGGGTGAGGGCCTCGAGCATGTCACCAGCGGCCTCGGAGCCCTCACCGATGAGTGCGACGTCGGGTCGCAGCGTGCCCTCGATGATCGCGCCCTGCGCAATGAACTCTGGTGAGTAGCTCACCGTAACGTTCATGCAGTCGGCAAGCAGCGCCGGAGCGATTGTGTCGCAATAGCCAGGCATGACGGTGCAGCAGATGACAACGTGTGCATCGCGGACGCCTAGCGTATTTATCTGCGAGAGCACGTCGTTCAGATGCGTGTGGTCGTAGTGCTGCTCCGTGCCCGACGAGGGCGTCTGCACGAAGACAAAGAGGTACGGCGAGAATGCGACGCCCTCCGCTAGAGAGAGCGTCGCGTCGAGCTGCGTGGACGCCTGGAGCATGTCCATAAGTGACGGCTCGTGTGACACCAGCGTCTTCTTGTTAATCGCTTCCACGTACGACGGGAAGATGTCGACTGCCTTGACCGCAATGCCCGCCTTCTCGACGCAGAGTCCCCAGCACAGGCCGAGGCGGCCGGCGCCGATGACGGTGACCTTAGACGGCGGCGATGAGGCTGACTTTGTGATGGCAACGCCACCCTCGGCGATCACCTTCGGTTCGCCGCTGAGCTCGCGCTTGGGCATGCCGCGCTTAGCCGCTTTGGCAAAGCATTGTGGTCACTGTGGACTGCTCGCGGTTGTACACGTGGCGGGCTTCAAAACTACATTACGGGACAGAACCACTTGTTTCAGTTCAGGTGAAATCAAGGCTTGTCGTACCTGTAACTCTAACCTCACGCTAGCACCGAACCCATGATCTTGGCGCGTACGTATCGGCTTGATGCGCCCTGACCTGGGCTATCGCTCGATGCGCCAGTGAGTCAGCAGAAGCTCACTCACTGGAGCACTTGACTCGTACGTGACCTTGGCGTCGGAGCCGCTGCTAGTTGCGGCCACGCCCTGAGTGCCATGAGCCATGAGCGCCCTCTTGGCCGCCACGTATCCCTCGTATGTATCGCCACGTAAGGCCGCCTCGTATCCATTCGCAAAGCTCCGTCGCTCCCATGTGAGACGCTCATGCTCATGGTTCGCCTCGAGCTCAGAGATCAAGCGCACCTGTTGCTCCTCCATTACGGCCATCACCTGCCGTCCTCGCTCCCGCGCCAACATCTCACGTTTTAAGCTCGCATCGAGCTCCGCGACAGTAAGCGCATGTTGCTCTTGCATGTCCTCGATCACCTGCCACGCAAGCTTTTCGCGCTCTCGGCTCGCTTTGAGCTCCGCAAGGACACGCGCAAGCTGCTCTTCACCATGCTGTTCACTCGCTTTGAGCTCCGCAAGGACACGCGCAAGCTGCTCTTCACTTGCGAGCTCGGCAGCGTGCGCCGCCTTCACAACCGCTTTGAACTGCTCGCGCGTGCGTTTGTGTTCCTGCCGCTCGGCCAGAACACCCTCGTTCGCCCACTCGTATCCATGGGTGGCGATCGTCTGTTCAAGGAGAACATCTCGAACCCATGTGCTAAAGGAGGCCATCGAGCAAACTCAAACACTTCCAAATGCAGCACCGGAACTTAGGAAGCATGCATGCATTTGCTGGTGGAAATGGGCGTCAGCTTCGAGGCCGCGCTCACCGGGTGCTTGCCCAAGCACCCGCCATTTATGGAGCCGTTGATTGCCTTTGCTGTGGCGACGGTGCCGATCACTGCGGCTATGATCAATGGGCAGCTGAGCGCAGGCGCTGCTGCGCGCACCGCATTCGAGGTGGCGCTGATAGATGAATCCTTTGGCCTCTGGTTTGTGCACGGTCACGGGCACCGAGAGTCGTGGCATCTGCACGCTGACGCGCTCGCGCTGTCAGCCAACGCCGCTGCGGTGTTACGCTCGCACGTGCTGCTCTTCTCGACCGACGTGACGGGAACGACTGCCTTCATGGTGCGTGCGATGGCTCACTACCCACAGCGGGTGCGAGTGCTCATGCACAGCGGAGCAAACACAGGCTATCGGTGCGGGCTTCTGCACTCGCTCTCCGCAACGGAGCACGTATGGCGGCGCTATGCGTGGGTGGTGTTCACCCATCCAGACGTCTACTTGCTGCCACCTGCGCCGATGCTGCTCTCCAATGTGCTCTCCCGGGCCCTCGCTACTTCTGCACCTTTTCCCGATGGTGCGCCTGGCAGTGCGGGCCGCCACGCTGCCCTGCTGGCGACGCCAACGCGCATGTTTTGGTACGGGCAGCGCCGGCCGATTGCATATCTCTCAGACCTCTTCGCATTCCGGCCAGCTCTCTTACGCGCCCCCCCTCGAACCTGCTGTGGGACCATCTCGGGATCGAGCAGTACCTCGGGCAAGCACCTGCTGTGGGACAATCTGAGCGCCACGTGCAGCTTCGCTCGCAAGCCGGGGGGCGGCCCCCTGATGCTCAAGCCCGAGATGGCGCTCGCAATCCTGCCGGCGAGCTTCAACGTGTCCGTGGCCGTGCTGCCCGTCGAGCGCGTAAAGCGCTGCCAGCGAGGCGTTTGCGCCTCAGGGTCGGGCGTGTGGCATTGCCACAACACGAGCGCGGTTGCGGCGGTACTCGAGGAGCTGAGGCGTGGGCTCACGCTCTAGCACGCTCGGGCCCGCTTCGCCACATGTACGTGCCGCACCAGAGCCCGCCGCTTCGCCACATCGATCGCCCAGCCCTGGTCGAGGGCTTCATGTCCAAAGCCCAGCAGCTGGGCTTCACTTCCAGACTGCACCTTTCTCAGAAGGACGAATCGGAACTCGGGAAGATCCGGTAAAGCTGTCATGAAAACGACCGGGCACAGAACAGTCTGTCTGACACTGTTTAGTAACAGTGTAGAGTTTTGACATAATGTACTTGACCCAAGGTGGAGTGGTCTACTATTTTTCATGTTTATAGGGGCCCAACCCTACACCTGTTTGGGAATTGAATGTGTTGACCTAAGAATTCTTTTTCGTCATTTCGGCATCGCGGGTTCGATTCAGGGCTTCAGGTCGGTAACCCGGGCAAGATGCAAGCTATGGCTCAGGCGATGGCCTCTAGCTTTGCGCAGCACCTTCTCCCATAACGGCAGCGTGCTTAGGCGAGAGCTTTGGTGAGTCCTTAGGCAAGTGCTTAGATGAGTGCTTCGGCGAGTGCTTAGGCGAGTCCTTTGGCGAGTGCTCGGGCGAGTCCTTCGGCGAGTCCTTCGGCGAGTCCTTCGGCGAGTGCTCGGGCGAGTCCTTGGGCGAGTGCTTAGGCGAGTGCTTAGGCGAGTGCTTAGGCGAGGGCTTAGGCGAGTGCTTAGGCGAGTGCTCAGGCAAGTCCTTAGGCGAGTGCTCGGGCGAGTGCTTAGGCGAGTGCTTAGGCGAGTGCTTAGGCGAGGGCTTAGGCGAGTGCTTAGGCGAGTGCTCAGGCAAGTCCTTAGGCGAGTGCTTGGGCGAGTGCTTAGGCGAGTGCTCAGGCAAGTCCTTAGGCGAGTGCTTGGGCGAGTGCTTGCGATTCATCTCCGCCTCCTTTGCCGCCGCCGCCTCGACCTGCGCACATGGAGTGGGGGTGAGATTGTGTGGGCTTGAGGTGAGGATTCGAGTGAGGCAAGCAAGGAGGGCAGATCGGTGGTACCTGTTCGTGCACTTTGTAGCGCTCTAAGCGCTCCCTGTTCGCCTCTTCCGCTGCTTCCTTGGCCGCCTCCTTGGCAGTCTCCGCCACAGTCGCAGCCTCAGCCTCAGCCGCAGCCTTTGCCGTCGCCATCGCCACTTCCTCTGCCACCTTCGCCTTCGCCTTCGCCTCCGCCTTCACCGCCGCCTTTGCCCTAGCCTCTGCTTCTGCGAACACCGTCTGGACTCGAGAGTGCAAGGGTGGCCAGCTCCTACTCTGCAGGCGGTGGACGTTCTCCTGCTCTTGCACCTGTGCGACGCGCGACACCGCGACAAAGAGGCTCTGGCCCAGTACGAGCGTCGGGTCTGCACGCGTCGCGTGCTCGTCGAGCACGCTTTCCATGGTCCGGACCAGACGCTCGTGCGAGTGGTTCAAGATGAGCCTAGCCTCCTCGATGCTCTCGCTGCCCCTCACAGCAGCATCTGATGTGGTACGTAGCTCCGCGACCGCCTCCAAGGTCTTGCGCAAGATGTGCAACACCTGCGTACGCTTGGCGTCGTGCGGCCAACGGTACCGGTCGAGGAGCGCCCCAACCTCGTTGGCGGGCAGCCTGAAGCCTTGCTTGGTGATATGATCGAGCGCGCCATTCGGAAGGATCCGCTGCTCGACGAAGCGCTTGAGGCCAGTCACGAGGCCAGCGACGAGCGGCGCCGCGGCGTGGCTAGCCATCGAGCACGCGCGGCTGAGGGCATCAGTGATCTCTTGCACCTTGGCGAACGAGACCTCTGGCGCCATCGAGGTGTGGACACGCGAGAGCACGAAGAGTTTCCCGCAGCACTCCTGAAAGGCGTCGGCGCTCTCTTTGGACATGTTCGCGTCGAGATAAGGGCGCAGCTTGGCCAGCCCGGCTGCCTTTGAGTCCGCCTTGAAGACGGCATCGATGGTCTCATCGTAGACCACGCTGAAGGCAGCGCGGGCCCGCGAGGTCGCGCCTGCATCCAAGGCCACATCCGAGCCCGCCGTCGAGCTCCCGCCACCACCGTGACTAGCATCGGGTCCAGCACCGCCGCCGTTGCTGCCACGTCGGCCGCTGGGACTAGAGGAGGGTGGGCTGGGCGGGCTCGAGATGGGCGGCGACTCAGACGGTGGGCGTGCAGGGGGCCCAGGCATGGCCCGGTGCGAGTCCTCCCATGGCGGATGTGGCTGCTGTTTGATGAAGTGGTGTTCCGGCATGTTGCAAAGCCTCGTTGAGGGCAGCCGTCCGAGCGCAATGTCCAGAGCCGCGCGAGCGCACTGTCCAGAAACTCGCCAGTTTCGGCTTAGTGACGCTGTGTGTGCCTTCCAAAAAAGTTCAGTCCGGTCCCCCCTACCAAAAAGTTCATTCGAACAGTCCGTGGGCAATTTCCGGAAATTGCCCATGAGGTTCGGAACTTTCGTCACAAAAACCCAACCATGATCTCGCCCGCGCTCCCTGACCCCTTCGCCCTCGCGCACCCGCACGCGCTCCCTGTCCCTCTGCTCAGCATTACCACTCGTCGGTCGTTGTGCGATATTGACGGGGGGACGGTCGCGTTATCGTCAGATCCCACGATATCGTGCCCCCGCCCACGACAACGCACAATCCCGTAAAGTTATATGCAGCAAGCGCCTTATAAGTACATATTCGCAGGTTCTGCTCCGCACACAGCGTCGCCAAAATTAGAGCTCAGCACAGCGGCCGATGAATCGAGCACAGTTCTGTCGGAGTCCTAACTTCAAGGAGAACTCAATTGCTCTCGAGAGGCGCCTCACTCTAGTCGTGGCACGCTCATCTCCGAGGCGGAGATCATGCGAGCTCTCGATCTCGGCTATGAGCTCTCAGGAGCACCAGAGGCGCCTCAGTAGGCGCGCTCCAGATCGAAGACATACTTGAGGGGCTGACTTGACATGACTTAATAGGCGCGCTCCAGATCGAAGACATACTTGAGGGGCTGACTTGACATGACTTAATAGGCGCGCTCCAGATCGAAGACATACTTGAGGGGCTCACCCGCCGCGTACCTCTTCAGGTTCTCCCCAAAGCAAGCGACCACGTCAGCCGGTTTCGTCACCGCCGCGACGTGGGGGGTGATGGTCACCTTCGGGTGGCGCCAGAGGGGCGAGGTCATCAGTGGCAATCAGCGTCATCAGTGGCAATCAGCGTCGTGATGGTCACCTTCGGGTGGCGCCAGAGGGGCGAGGACGCGGGGAGCGGCTCGGTCATGAAGACGTCGGCGACCACGTGGCGCAGATAGCCGAGATCGAGAGCTCGCGTGATCTCCGCCTCGGAGATGAGCGAGCCACGCCCCGCGTTGATGAGCACCGGCTGCTTCGTAGCACACGGCGCCAAGGCGTCGTGGTCGAGCAGACCGCGGCTGGCCGGCGTGTCGGGCAAGAGCGAGACGATGTAGTCGCACTCGCCGAGGAATCTCGCGAGCTCCGTCGGCCCGTAGATACGGCTGACCAAACCCTCCGTCGGCTCCTCGGCTGGGCCACGGGCGCCCATCTCGGTTGACGAGACCCCGCCGGTTGACGAGACTCCGCCGGTTGACGAGACTCCGCCGGTTGACGAGACTCCGCCGGTTGACGAGACTCCGCCGGCGGACGAGCCTGTCCGTCGAAGGCCGACGATACGCATGCCGAGGCATCCAGGGCCGAGGCGCTGAGCGACAGCACGTCCGAGATCTCCGAGCCCGAGAATCCCGAGCGTGAGCGACGGGAGCCGCCGGTACGAGCGCCGGCGGGTTTCGTCATCGGGCCACGCCGCGCGCTGCTGAGCGCTTGCATGCACGCCGAGCCCGCGCTCGAGGGCAAGCACGTGCGCCGCCACGTACTCGGCAATGTCCGCACCTAAGGCCCCACCGAGCCGCGTCGTCACGAAAGGAGCGACCGGCAGAGGCATGCTCATCATGCCGTTACAGCCAGCAAAGGTCGCCTGATGAGGGAGGCAATCAGCTGAGCTGCCGTGACCGCGAGCAAAGGTCGCCTGATGAGGTAGGCAATCAGGTCTTCCAGCCGTGACAGCCTGTCTGCTGTCGATCACATGCCTGGAACCATCGGAGATTGGGCGCTGCGGCGAGCAGCTGATGAGGGAGGCAATCAGCATGCAATCAGTCATGCAATCATCACGTGCCTGGAACCATCGGAGATTGGGCGCTGCGGCGAGCAGTTGATGAGGGAGGCAATCAGCATGCAATCAGTCATGCAATCATCACGTGCCTGGAACCATCGGAGATTGGGCGCTGCGGCGAGCAGCTCGAGCGTTGATCCTTTTGGCTCGCCGATGATCACCTCCGCGTGCTCGAGACACGCCTGCAACCAGAGGCAACCAGAGGCGATCAGAGGCGATCAGAGGCGATCAGAGGCAAGCAGAGGCAAGCAGAGGCGATCAGAGGCGATCAACGAGACTTACCTGCACGTCCGCCACCGTCAGAGTGCCACTGATGGCGTCAGAGAGCCAAGCCATGCATCCCGGATCGAAGCCAGCCAGCGCAAAGGCATCCCGCAGCCCCTCGATCTCCGAGAGTACGAAGACGCTCACCTGATGAGGGAGGCAATCAGCATGCAATCAAGGATGGAGTAGCCCCTCGATCTCGGAGAGTACGAAGACGCTCAGCTGATGAGGGAGGCAATCAGCATGCAATCAAGGATGGAGTAGCCCCTCGATCTCGGAGAGTACGAAGACGCTCAGCTGCACATAGTCAGTCGCACTCAGTCGCACTCAGTCGCACTCAGTCGCCATGAGTCGCAATCCGTCGCAATCACTATGAGGGGCTCTCACCGCACGCTGGCCTAGTGGCTGTAACCGTCGGCCAAAGAGTTCCACAGCGAGTGGATGACACGTCATCGGAAGTCCGGAGGCGGTGTCGAGGGCAATGCTGAGTGTGGTGTGCGATGCTGAGGGCGCGCTCGCGGCAGCGCCGGCCGTCGACACGGCGGCAGTAGCGGTGCCGGCGGCGGCGGCAGCTGCTTCGTTGGGCGCCAGCGTCGTCCCGGGCGCCAGCGTCGTCCCGGGCGCCAGCGTCGTCCCGGGCGCCAGCGTCGTCCCGGGCGCCAGCGTCGTCCCGGGCGCCAGCGTCGTCCCGGGCGAGGCTTGCCGGCGCAGCCACGCCATGTACTCCGCCATCGCGGTCCCGAGAGGCGTTGGACGCCATCCAAACTCGGCAAGTAGGGGCGCCGTATCGAGCGGGCGTGCGTGGAGCCAATGGTCGGGCGGGAGGGTGTGAACATGGGCTACCGCGGTGTGAACATCCGACTTGCTCACCAGGCTGATGCCGCGAGCAGTCAGCAAGCTCGGAGATTGCAACAGATGGTCCAGCGGAAGCTCGAGCGCCGCCGCGAGCAGCTCACCTGATGAGGGAGGCAATCAGCATGCAATCAAGGATGGGTGTCCAGTGGAAAGGGCCATCAGAGGCAATCAGCATGTAATCAAGGCTAAAGTAGTCCAGTGGAAGCCATCAGAGGGGCCATCAAAGTGTGCTGACCGTGCGTCACTGGCCGCCCAAGTGCGATCTCCATCCGAGGCAATCAGAGGCCATCAACGAGACTGACCGTGCGTCACTGGCCGCCCAAGTGCGATCTCGTACACGCGCCGTCCCGGGCGTGTCGGCGCCGTGAGCAACGCCACGACGGCGCGCGCGACGCTCGACGCGTCCACGTAATCCCATCCGACGTCCTCGAGATCGCCCGAGATTACGAGCGGCTCATCTCGGCTCAATCTCGTCGCCACGTGGTACGGCGCGTTGTGCCGGTTGCGCGCGCCAGTGTCGCGATCCATCGGCCCTGATGAGGGAGGCAATCAGCATGCAATCAGCATGCAATCAGCATGCAATCAGCATGCAACCGGTGTCGCCATCGGACCGTAGACATCGCTGAAGCGAACGGAGACCACTTCGATGCCGTAGAGCGACGCGTAGCGCTCGGCGACGCCCTCGCTCCCTAATTTGGAGAGGGCGTACAGCGGCACGCTCGGTGCGTCGGGGTTGGCGTCGCGCTCGCGTGAGTGGAGAGCACCGCCGAGCTCCGGGGCGGAGAGCACCTAATGAGGAAGGTCATCAGAGGTCATCAGAGAGGTCATCAGAAGTCATCAGAGGTCATCGGAGGTCATCAGAGGTCATCGGAGGCCCATCAGAAGTCATCAGAGGCTCATCAGAGGCTCATCAGAGAGGTCATCAGAGGTCATCAGCGCACCGCGTCCGACGAGACCAGCACGACGCGTGGCAGTGCGGGGCACCCAAATTTGGAACCGCTCCTCGCGAGCTCGAGTGCATGCAGCACGCCGACGAAGTTGACGCGCAACACCTCGGCGCCGAGTTGAGCCTCTTCGTCCGCGGTGGGCGTGAGCGCCGCGCCGAGCACCATGTGGGAAAAGTGCGATCCGTGTGCGTCGACCAGCTGGGACCAGCTGTGAACGTCGCCCACGTCGCCTGTGAAGAGCTGCAGCCGGCCGCTCGCGAGGGCTTCGCGTAAGAAGGCGAGCGCGGCGGCGTCGAAGTGCCGATCGAAGACGACGCAGCTCGAGAGGGGAGACGCCGCGCTCGCCTTTTTCGAAGCGCTCCTCGCGGCGGGCGTGGCGGCGGCGGGCGTGGCGGCGGCAGGTGCGTCGTCCTGGGCGCCTTGCGCCAATCCATCAGTGAGGTCGGTTTGGGACGCGTCGTCCTGGGCGAGCCACGCCACGACGACGTGCGAAAGCACGAACCCTCCACCTCCGGTGATCAACAGCCTGGGGCCCGTGAATGGCAGATGGGGGCGCGGCACGGGCGGCGGCGGCGGCGCAGAGGGCGCCGCCTCGAGCAGCTCCGAAGAGGTGAGATCTCCCTGGAGCTCGCGAGATCTCGCCTCGAGCAGCTCCGAAGAGGTGAGATCTCCCTGGTGCTCGCGAGATCTCGCATCGAGCAGCTCCGACGAGGACGCGGCAGTGGCATCGTCGGCCTCGTCGCCGGCTGCGTCGCCGGTAGCGACGGCGACGAGCCGAATCGAGCCTTTGACGAATTCGTCCAAATTAGGCAAGTGCACGAGCCGAATCGAGCCGTTGACGAATTCGTCCCAGGTGAGATCTCCCGATCCATCGGCGTCGATCTTGGAGAACATCTTGCCAATCCCTTTGAGGTCCTTCCCTCCAAAGTACTTGGCCATCACCTGCTGGTCCTCATGGACCGCCGAGCCCCACTCCTTGCCGCTGACCTTGCCGTCGCCGTTCTTGTCCAAACGATCCCACAAGGCCTTGAGCTCGGCCGCCCCAGATTGGCTCTCGAGGGCCTGAGCGAGCCGCACGCTCCAGTCCATCTGCTGCAGCGCAGTCTCAAACTCGTCCCACGTGAGGTCGCCCGAGCCGTCCGCGTCGAGCTTCTTGAACATCTGGCCCACCTCGCCAACGGTGAGCCCGCCAAAGAAACGCCCCATCAGCTTCCAGTGCTGCCCGATAGCCTTGCCCCACTCCTTGGACGAGACGACACCGCTCCCGTCGATGTCGATTGAGTGGAACAGCTTCCGCAGCTCCTCCTTCCCCTCCCCTCCCTCAAAGGCGTCGATGAACGCTTTCATGGTCGCGGCGGCACTCAAGTTGTGGCGGAGGTTGTAGATCCGCCTTCCTGATTCGGCATACTGACGGAGGCGTTGACGGAGGCGTTGACGGAGGGCCACCGCCCTCTGCAACGCCGCCGCCGCCGCATGCGCCGCCTCCATCGTCACCTCCGTCGCCGCAATCGTCACCGCCACCATCGCCTCGATCAGCGCCACCGCCGCCACCACCGCCGCCGCACTCGCCGTCGCCACCTTCGCCCCCGCCTCCGTCACCGCCGCCGCCGCCGCCCCCGCCTCCGTCGCCTCCGCCGCCGGGGCAGCGGCCTTCGGCACGAGCACCGGTGGTGGATGATGCGCCCGCCAATGAGACGCGATGTCCGCTCGTTTCGCGAGCCAAACTCGATTCGGACCGAGCCCGATGAGATAGTCGAGCAGTTGATGCAAGCCGCTGCGAGCACAGGAACACCGAGGGCGCAAGGACGCGGGTGCAACGGGGTCGACATCGCACGGGTCTTCAGGAGCGGCCGATGGCGGCCAGCTGATGACGGCCCCAATCACTCTCGATCAAGAGCAATCAGCTGATGGCGGCCAGCTGATGACGGCCCCAATCACTCTCGATTAGGAGCACTCACCCGATACGTGCAGGATGCCCGATGAGACGCGGGTGCAACCCAACTGAAAGCATACGGGGCACGCCCGTCGTGTCCGCCTCCTCGATCAGAGCATCGACCGCGGCCCGAACGAAGTTGTAAAAGTCATCTGCCGTCGAGAAGGCGCGCCCTGGCGCGAATTTGGAGTCGTTGGTGCACAGATTGTATGGCAGCACCTGATGAGGGAGGCAATCAAGGAGGTCATCAATGGCGCGAATTTGGAGTCGTTGGTGCACAGTGTGTATGGCAGCACCTATGAGGGAGGCAATCAAGGAGGTCATCAATTGTATTTCAATCAAGAGGCAATCAAAGGTCATCAGCGGGCCGTATGGATCAAGCACCTGCCATTCGAGAAGGCCATCGGAAAGCGATCAACACGCCATCAGAAACGACATCACGGGGCGCGTACCAGGTGATAATGCTCGGCGCCATCGGAGGTCACCACTCGAGTCCAATACGGCAGCTCGTCGTTGTAGGCATCTGAATCGTACTCGAAGCCGCCGTGCTCGAGGAGCAAGCGGCGCGTGCGGATCGAGGGTGCCGTGCGGCAGTACCAGCCCTTGGGCGGCGCCCCGAGCGTGCTCGTGAGGGAGACCACCGCCGCCTTTATGCGAGATCGCTCCGTCGCCTCGTCCATCGCGACATGGTCCTCCCAACGGTATCCATGGCAACACACGTCGAGGAGGCCGCGTGCGACGCCGTCGCGCACGGCGGCCGCGAGCTCGGGCAGCCGCTCCAGCGCCAGCGAGCACGCAAACGCCGTTGCGGGCGCCGAGCGCCGCTCAAAGGCGCGCAGCAAACGCCAGATGCCTACCCTCGAGCCGTACTCAAACATGTTCTCCGCGGCGAGGTCGCGCACGCCGGGTGGCGCCTCGCTCGGGCACTCGCATAGTGCCCCGCTCGACCTGTCGTCGCCGTCGAGAATGCTCGGTTCTGAGCCCTCCTCGATGTTGATCGCAAAGTTGACTGCTAGGGCCGCGCCTGCTGGCCAAGCGGCGCGCGGCGGCCGGCGGCCGTAGCCCACGAGATCCCGCGGCGGTCCTGGCTCTGGTTCTTGGACGCATTCGGCAGCTCGAGCACGCCGGCGCCGCGTGACTACGTAGCTGCAGAGCGCGACGGCGCCGGCCGCGCCGTAGAGGAACAGACGAGCCGACAGAGAAGTCGCCATGATGAGCGCGCTCGAGACGGCGCCTGCGTCACGTTTGGGTGTCGTCAGACCCTGCTTACGGTCCGATGCTTGTGGGTCTCTGTGGTGCCGTCCGATGTCTCGACTCTGCACTCTCGTTCGCAGTTTGGCCTGGTGTGTCGTACTGTGTCGTTTAAAGAAGGATTTAGGATGATCCGATTCCGAAGCAACGGAACATCCACACCAAATAATAAGTATTCTCAACCTCATACCGTCGGAAACGGCCCAACCACAAACTCGTCGCCCGGCGCGAGGCCCTCGGGCACGGCCACATCGAACAGCCGGCCGTCGGGCAGTTGCACGCGCAGAAGCCGATCTGGTCCGAGCTCGCTGGGGCATGACACCTGCATGTACTCGCCCTCGGCCGCCTCAGCGGCGGCCGCTTCCGCCTGCGCGGCCGCCGCTGCCTGAGCTGCCGCAGCCACGGCACCTTGCTCCTCCGCCGCCGCCTTGTCCGCCGCCGCCTTGTCCGCCGCCGCCTTGTCCGCCGCCGCCTTGTCCGCCGCCGCCTTGTCCGCCGCTGCCTTCGCCTGGGCAGCCGCGCGCAACGCGGCTTCCTTGGCCGCTGCCTCTGCCGCGGCCGTCTCCGCTGCCACTCTCCGCGCCTCCGCCTCCGCAGCCTCCACCGCCGCCTTCTCTGCTGCCGCCTTCTCTGCTGCCGCCGCCGCCGCTTCCGCCGCCGCCGCCGCCGCCGCTTCCGCCGCCGCCCGCTGCTGCTGCTGCTGCTGCTGCTTCGCCGCCGCCCGTTCAGCTGCCGCCACCTCCGCCTCCGCCTGCGCCTCCGCCTGCGCCTCCGCCTGCGCCTCCGCCTGCGCCTTGGCCGCCGCCTTCGCCTCCTTCTCCGCCGCCTTCGCCGCCGCCCTCGCCTCCTTCTCCGCCGCCCTCGCCTCCCTCGACACCTCCCGAGTGCCCACGACGGCGCCAAAGCCTCCCTTGGCGGCCATGGCTGCGCGTGCCTGCTCCGACTGCTGCTGCTGCGCCGCTGCCGCCGCCGCCGCCGCCTTGCGCTTCGCACCCCCGGGCTTGCCCACCCCCGGCTTCGTTCCGATGCCCACGTCGAATCCGCCCTCCGTATCGAACTGCACGCTGAGGCCGCCGTACGTGCGTGCGAGGGCGGGCATACCAACGGTCGCGCGCTCGAGGAAGAGGAGCCTCCCATTGGGCGCGAGGCTGCTGCTCAGCAGGGCGATCGCGCCCGCCGCCGCCTGCTCCGGCGCACCATCGAGCATATCAAAGCAGAGAGCTGCGTCGAATGCGCCCGGGCGCAGCGGTATCTCATCGAGGGGTTTGCCCGTCCAGAGCGTGAAGGGCACGTTGAGCTTCGCGGCAGCCTCGCGGATCGGGCCCTCCTCGATCTTCGCGTTACTCGGCGGCACGATCAGCGTGCACGCGGCCGGAGCGTTCAAGTAGTACAGGTTCTTGGCGTCCTTGCCCAGCTCTACGACGCGGCTCGCATTGGGCACGTTGTTGGAGATGTGCGACGCCTGCACAAACTGGCGGCTCCAGTACGCGGGGTTCACCCAGCTCTGGGAAATCCCCGCCTGCACCTTCTCGCCGACGCTGAGCTTCTCCGGTGACACGTCCGTCTGCATCATCTTCTTGAACTGCTCAAATGAGGGCACACCGGGCATGGCAGGCACAGAGGTCGAGTCCTTGGGTGGTTCGGCGTTCAAGGCCAGCCGTCTCGTGCGGAGCCCGACGACGGCAGAATGTCGCTGCACTGGCAGCGCCCAGAAGGAGAGCGCCGTGCAAATGAATGGCGTCAGCATTTGTGAGCTCCGACGATCATCCACTGAGTGTGAATTGGCTGTTCATCACTTCTCTCGACCCTCATTTCACACACCTGTGTCAGTGTAATGTAGGCGCGGCGCTCCTTTGAACTATTAAAAGTATTTAATACTACATGTATAACAAAAATTGTACGCCCCATCATACATGGGGTTGTGGATTGTATGCCATTCCCGTACGTATGTGTAGTGACTTTCAGATCGACTGCAGCGCATCGGCAGGAGCCTCGGTCGCGCTGTAGCCTGCGGCCATCATGAGCGGCGGCACCTCGGGGTAGACGGGCGCCGGGTCGTGCTCGCCCTTGACCCGCGCGGGAAGGTCGTAGTAGGCCAATGGCAGCTTGCGCTCAACGGCCTGATGGGTGGGCACACCCATAAAGTGCTCGGCCACGAGTAAAAAGAGGTTGATCGCGCGCTCGTGGTGACCGTGCAGCGCTTCGCCGAGGGCGTGCGCGTGCGCGTGCAGCCGCGCCGGCAGGTCGTGCAGCGGCGGCGGGTAGTCCTCGATGAAGGTGACGCGCACGCCGCCGACGGCCGGCTCGATGATCGGGTTGCGCAGCCCCGCGATGTTGGCCAGACGAATGAGCGCCGTACGGTCCCCCGCGTCTGGGCTGCGCGCGAAGTTCAGTCGGATGCCCACCCGGTGCCCATTCGTGCCCGGTTTGAAGCTGAGCGTGGAGGGGCCGCAGCGCAGCTTGAGCTGCGTGAGCACCCCCAGAAGCTCCTTGCCCTCGGCCCGAAGCGCCTTGGCCGCGCGCTCGTACTCGGCCGACAGGCGCAACTCCCCGTGCCCGCTCGCCCTACGAATCTTTTCGCTCATCGTCGGGCGGCGCACACGGTCGCCAGAATCCTGCTCCCAGCTCGCAAACATTTCGGCGGCGGATCGTGGGTCGACGGCCTCGGGCCGCGCGGGACTCGTGACGGGCGACTGGACGCCGCCCGCGAGCTGCGGCGGCGCTTGGATCAAGCCCAGCCGAGCGTGCGCGTGCACCCGCGCCGAGTCGGGCGCTTGGCCGGAAGGCGTCCCGAAGAAGCCTTCGACGAAATGGGTCGACGGGGTGGGCGCGGTTGTCGGGGTGGGGGCGGTTGACATGGGGGCGAGGGGAGAAGGGCCGAGGTGGATCGACGCCGCCAGGCCAGCCTCGTATCCTGCCTCGTACATGCCGCTGCTGCAGGCACTAGTCCGGGTGGCAGCGGTCGGGGGAGCTGCTGGCGGCTGGGAAGGCATGGGCGTGGGCGATGTGGGAGGCATGGGCGACGCGGGCGGCACCCCGTAAATGACCACCAATGGTGACGACGGGGTCGGCAGAGCCGCTGGGGCAGCGGCCAGCGCTGACGTGGGCGAGGCGGGTGCTGGCGGAGGCGGTTGCGTCACCGGCATCGTGCGCGTGGCCGGCGAGGCGGGAGCCGGCACCGGCGGCGGCGGCAGCGCGGCGGGCCGCACGGGCTCCGCCCGCACCTTGCCCTCCTCCAAGTCGCGCACGAGCTCCGAGAATTCGCGCAGGTCCATCAGCCCGTTGGGCTCGGCGTCGTAGCGTGCCAGCACTGCGAGCACGCCGTGGTCGCTCAAGTCGACGCCGTAGTGGTGCAGCACCGCCCGCAGCTCACGCCGATCAATGTATCCGCTGTGATCGGTGTCGAAGCGGTCGAACGCCTCGGCTATGCGCACGGGCACTCTCACGAAGGCACGCGCGCTGGTAAGCCCGCTGGTTAGCGAGTGCGCACGAAGGCGTGCCGGCGACGGCAGCGTGAGCGATGGCGACTCGAGGTCGTCGCTGCGGAAGTCGTCGCTGCGGAAACGTGTTCCCGCGAGGAGCATCCCTTCGGTGCCGTCGGGCTCGTATGACACCTTGAGCTTGCGCGAGTGCTGATGGCAGCATGCACACGCAAGGCCGATCATCACCAGGCCCGCGCCGAGCAGCACCTCGCCGATCACCCCGAGCGTCATCCCGAGCAGAGCGGGCGGCGGCGGCGGCGGCGGCGGAGGTGGGCGCGGCGGTGGAGGTGGGTGCGGCGCAGGCGGATGCGGCGCAGCGAGTCGCACGAACAGCTGGTCGAGCTGCTGATCTCGCGGATGCAGCAGCAGTTGCTGTTGCAGCTGCGCGCCCGGCTGAGAGAAGCTCAAGGAGATTTCCGGCGGCTCCGGCGGGGGGGGCGGAGGCGGCGAGGGCTCGGGTGGCGTCGGTCTGGGCGGCGGGGGAGGGGGCGAGGGCTCCGGCGGGTCGGGGCTTGGCGGCGGTGGCGGCGGCGGCGATGGCTCCGGCGGCTCTGGACTCGGTGGTGGCGGTGGAGAGGGCTCTGGTGGCTCGGGCCGCGGCGGCGGCAGCGTAGAGAAGGGTGACTCTTCCCACCGATGCTCATGCGGGTAAAAATAGTCCAGCCCACTGGATGGTGGCGGCGGTGGCAGCGGTGGCGGCGTCATGAAGGGTGACGCCTCCAACCGAGGCTCCTGCGGGTTATAGGTGTCCAAACCATTGGACGGTGGCGACGGTGGCGGCGGCGGATGCAGGGTCGAGGGCGGCGAGGGTGACGGCTCGGGGGGCTCTGGCACAGGCGGCGGCGGCGGCGAGGGCTCTGGAGGCGGAGAGGGCTCTGGAGTGAAGGGCGAGGGCGGCGGCGGCGGCGGCGGCTCGCGCGTGAGGGCCACCGGCATCGGTGGCTCGGGCGGCGGCAATATCCGCGGCGGAGGCGGTGATGGATGTGGCGACAAAGATGGTGGCGGTGGCGGTGGCGGTGGCGACGGCTCCAGAGGCGCATGCGGCTCCGGGATCCATCGCTGCTCGAGCACTGGTGTTGGCGTAGGCAGCGGCGTAGCAGATGGATGAGACGATGGTGCCGGTGTCGGCGGACGCGGCGCTGCAGAGGGCGGCGGGCGCGCCGCTACAGCAAACGGCTTCGGCATCGGCGGGTGCGGCGATCGAGTGGGCGGTGACGGCGGGTGGAGCATGAGCTGTGCCGACGGCGTCAACGAGGGCGGCGACTGCTCGTGCACCGCCGGGGGCGGCGTAGGAGCGTGCGCTTTATCGGCGACCTCGGCGCCATGCTTCGCGGCGAGGTACAGCCCACCCAAGAGCAGTACCATAACGCCGAGCGAGAATGCGAACGCCTGGCCGATGGTCGGACCTGACGGAGGCGTTTCCTCGCCTCCGCCACCACGTTGGGGGCTTTTGAGGATGGTGCGGAGGCGAGTCCAATTCATCTTGGCAGCTAATGGAGAGGGCTGATGCGACTCGTTCCCGACGTGCTTGTCCTCCGCGTGCTCGTCCTCCGCGAGTTCGTCTTTCGCGAACCACCAGCCTTGGTCGTCGTAGATGTAATGGTTAGCAACATCATGGTCAACATCGTGTATCTCCGAGCCTTTTATCTCCGAGCCGTCGATCTCCTGCGGTCGAAGGGCTCCGCTTCCTTCGCCACGCCAGACCCACCAACCCTCTGGATCGGATTGGGCTACGGTCTTGCTGGTGGTTCGGCTGCTGCCACCAACCGCTGGCGACGCCGACGGTGGTGTTCGCGGCGGTGTTCGCGGCAGGTCCCGCCGCGGTGGCGATTTCGGTACCGTTGCGTTGAGAGCTCTCACCAGCGCGGCGACAGAGCCTGGCGCATCCGGGTTTGCCACGCCAGGCTCGTACACTACCGAGTCGGGAGGCGGCAGGACCACTGCAGCGTTGGCGGCCGCGGCGCAAGCTGCTGGAGCTGCTGCCGCCGACGAAGGCTGGCCATCGCCGCCGCTGCTGCCGGCACCGGCACCACAGATGTGATTCTCCGGCTGCTGCCGGCCCGAGCCGCGCCACTCCAGCCCGCGCGACGTGTGCACGAGCTGCTTGGATGACGCGCCCGGCTGCATGAGGCCACTTTACACGAAATTGGAAGCCACCTTTGCGGTTTGCGGAATGCGCCCGTATACAAAAAGGCAAGTGCGCTGAGAGAGCGCTGAGCACCTCAAAAGTTTTGCCGGACACAGTGCCCCGCAACGCCCCTCAACGCCACGAAAAGCTACTCAAGGGCCCCTGAATCCATGTGAACAAAAAACGCCCACGACGACGCTTATTCTCATCGGTCCAAATGCATAAGCCACCGTCCGCGAGGCGGCGAGCATCCGAATCGCCGTTCGAGGTAGTCGCGACGAGTCCACCGGGTCAGCTCGTGGGAGCGTTATTGCCGGACGCGTCATCGCCGATGCTGATCACCTCGCTCGTCGTGTTCATCCTGCTGCTCCTCATTGCGCTCGTGCTGCTGCTGCTCATCCGCTACCGCAGCCGGCAGGACGATGATCCCCGCTACCGCCTGCCGACAAAGAACACGTGGGACAAAAAAGACCCCCCCCGCGTGTGCCGCGCCTCCGTGATCAACGCCTCCGAGTGCGGCGCACTGCTGCCGAACGACCATCCGCGCAGTGACACCACTGGCACGACTGGCATCAATCATGCGGGGTCAGCTCCTCCGATGGCGCATACGACGCCCACGGGCGCTGCGCACGTGCCGCCACCGCCTCCGCCGCCTCCGCCCGCCTCCGCGCCGGCGCAAGCGCGCAGCGACTTCGCCGCCGAGAACATCAAGGCCGTGACAATCGCCACCGACGAGGTAGAGGGTGCCCGAGGAGGTGGCTGGGGCGACCTCGGGGGGTTTGAGAGCATCGTGAGGGACGAGTACCCGACGACCCGACGGCCGGACCGGAGCAACGGGAGGCGCGGCGGCGGCGAGGACGATGACTTCGTCCCCCCACCTGCGCGGCGCGGCGTCTTTAGGGCGGGGCCCCCCGCGGCTGCGCCGACGAAACGACCCGCGGAGGCGAAGGCCAAGGGCCGCAGGTGATCGGGCCGCCGGTGTGGGCGGGCGCGTCAGCGACGACGGCGAGGAGCAGGGGGCGTCGCGCGCCAGCCCCGGAGGTTTCCCCGGAGGTTTCCCCGGAGGTTTCGCCGGCCCTAGCCTCCCAATTCCGAAATGAGGGACTCGCACGCATGCGCCGAAACGCGACGCGTGGCTTAGCGCAGTGATGGGCGCAGTGCGGGTGTCGGCGCAATTATTCTCCCGCGTGGAGCGGCGATGAGATGAGCGACGATGAGAGACGATCGCGCGCGTGACGGGCCTGCGCCCCCAAAAGGCAAATGGATTCCAGTGCGTGATGATGACTCTACATGTCTTCCAAAGAGCGTGCGATCTGCGTGAAGGGAGCATCTCCCGAGTAAGCCATCCATCCTTTGCATGTTTGGGGTAGTAGAAGTCGATGGCCTGCTTTCCTCGAAACTCCAAATTTGTACTGTGCATGCAACTTCATGGCGAAATCCGAAGTGCCCGCCGAGTTCGGGCTGCCACCAGCGGGCGGAGGTGCGCCAGAGTGCGGCGGACGAGGTTTGGAATCCGCTCGCGCCTCGTGTTTTGAAGGATGGAGCGCCGCGCGCACGGCTTCCTAAAGTGCGTCGGCACCAAGGATTCGGACCGCACGATCGAGCTGCGCGGTACGGAGTTCACCATCGGACGGCGCGAGACATGTGACGTGAGTTACTCAGACACAATGCTCTCCGCCGTGCATTGCAAGCTGGTCTACTTCGAGCACCATCCTAAGCAGGACGACTCGTGGTGGCTCGAGGATTGCTCGAGCAACGGCACGTACCTGAACGGCACGCTCGTGGGCAAAGGTACTTTAAGGTGCCTCGAGCGCGGTGATTCCATCTCCTTGCTCCTGCCCAAGCCCGGAGCGGCAGAGTTGCCCAGGTACTCCTACACCTTTGCCCGTCTCCCTTCATCTGAGGACGCGCAACGTGCGGGCATGTTCTCCGAGGCCTCGGTGAATCTGAAAGTGGAAGACGCGGTGAAGAGGGCGGTGCTGCTGGCCGATGTGGAGCGAAAGAAGGCCATCGCGGACGCGGTGGAGAGGACTAAGCAGGAGCATGAGCAGGAGCGGCGCACGCTCCTCGAGAAGGCCGCCGCCACGGCCACTGAGACCGAGAGGGCGCTCCTGGCGAGGGCGCAAGCGCAGGCGCAGGCGGCTTCACGCGAGCACGCACTCGCGCTCGAGACGGCGCTTGCGTCGGCGGACGAGAAGGCGACGCAGAGGTTCATGGCAGCGCTGAGCGCAGTGCGTGAGCAGGCCAGGGGTGATAGCGCCGCCATGCTCGAGGCCCACGAGCGCGAGGCGGAGGCCCACCGACTCGCGATGTCCCAAATGGAAGAGCGCCTGGCCACCTCCGAGGCCGAGGTGAGTCGGATGCGCGAGGCGCAGGCAGCGGCCATCGAGGCTGCCCTCGCCGAACAGCGCGAGCGCCTCGAGACGATCGCGCAGGAGGCATGCGCCTCGATGCGCGCGGCCTTGGACGACGAGAAGGCGGCGGCCGTCACACGCGCCGTATCGAGCGCACGGGCAGAGGCGGCCCAGCACGAGATGAGCGCCGTGTCGAGCGCCGTGGCGGCGGCCGAGGAGCGGCTGCATGCCATCCACAAGGCGGCGCGCGAGGAGCTCCTAGCAGACTTCGAGACGCAGAAAGAGGCGGTGAAGGCGGGAGTGGCCGACACGGTGCTAGCTGCGACGGAAAGCGCCTTGAAGACGCGAAGCCTGGCCCTTGGGCGCGTCGTCGATCTTCAGCGCCAGCTTGATGAGCTCAAGGCGAGCTCGAGCGATCTTGAGCGCCAGCTTGATGAGCTCAAGGCGAGCTCGAGCGAGCAAGAGCTGAAGCGAGAGCTGGAGCGGGTCGATCTTGAGCGCCAGCTTGATGAGCTCAAGGCGAGCTCGAGCGAGCAAGAGCTGAAGCGAGAGCTGGAGCGGGTCGATCTTGAGCGCCAGCTTGATGAGCTCAAGGCGAGCTCGAGCGAGCAAGAGCTGAAGCGAGAGCTGGAGCGGGCGCGGCTGCACCAGACACTGCTGGGGCAGGTGGAGCTACTTTGCGCGGAGGCGGAGGCGCTGCGGGCGGTGCTTGGCCAGCCAGTGCGTGTGTTCAAGGACGAGCTACGCGACAAGTGCGTCGAGACCGCCATCTCTTCAGTGCTGGACTCTGCTCGTGCTCTCGCGGCGCGGCTCACGCATATCGACCATGCTGGATCTGCCGAGCCCGCGTGGCTCGCAGAGGCTCACTCGCTCCTCGAGATCACGGTGCCCGCGCCCCGCGGAGACTGACTTGTCTAGCGCCAGGCCGTGAGCGCCGAAGTAGCCGAGGGCATGGGGGCGCACTAAACATATGTTAATATGTTAAAACAGTACCGCCGCCCGCCCTTCGTTAGCCCTTCGTCACACTCAGCCAATGGTTTAATATGACACCCAACTCCCAACGGATGTGGTTGCCACTACTCGGGGACCCCTGGACCCCTTATCACACAGCCAGATCAGCCGCCGGCCGCTATAACGCTTGCTTTTCTCGGTGTTTCCCCCCCGGATCTTCACACTTCACACTTCACACTTCACACTTCACACTTCAACTTTCCCTCTCCCCGTCCGTCCCGCGCGCGCTTGTTGTCGCGAGAAATGCTATGTTCCTGCGCTGCCATCGGGTGGACGAAGACGGAGCCGCGGGCCTTCATGCGAGAGTACTGTCGAGGCGCACCGCCTCCGATTCCAGAGCTGGAGATCTCATTGGATGCGGCGCCTTGCGGCCTCATGCTACGACCGACTGCGTCACATGCCTTTTGCAGCTTGTGCTTCGATCCGCTGGCGCTGGGCATACTGCTCTCGGATGGCGAGTGGCTCTGCACAGTGTGCAGCAGCCTCACATTTGAGCACGGCGAGCAGCACGAGGTGGCGGGCATGGTTGGCGCGCACCTTGCTCCGCGAGTGACGCTCTTCGCTCAGCTCGACTCACAGCGGCGCATCTTGCCCGACGAGCTGCATGCCCTGCGCGGCCCGCAGCACCGGCGTGCGCTCGCGCTGCTCCAGTCGGCACGCGTGGGCGATTCGCTCCGCTTCTGCGGCTGCATCGCCTCAGTGCATGTGCGAGGGCAGCTTGGAACGCTGCTGGGCTACTGCGCGCGACGCCAGTTGCTGCTGCTCCGGCTGGGTGCGGGCGGTGCGATCGCATGCATGTCCATGACTTCGGTCGAGGACGCGCTCATGGTGCGCGAGCTTTCCGACGCGAGGAGCGCTCTGCACCGTCGCATGCTTCGTCAACTGCTCCCTCTAGCCTCTTACCGCACGCTGCAGGCCGCAGTGGCCATGGTGCGTGCGGAGCATACGATGTGCATGAGTGCGCTTCTCGCGGCGGCGGAGGTGGTGCTCGCGCGGCTCAAGGGCGCCGCGAGTGCGCCGCCGCCGTGGCCGCGGCCATTGGTGCCGCTGCCGTCAAACGTCGAGTCGCTCCATGAGCACGTTTAGCTCCAAGTTTAGCTCTTCGTCAGGAATAGGATAAGGCCAAGGGGCACGAGTCTAGAGTGCACGACACGTCGCACCGCACCACAGGGGGCGGTGCAGAAGCACAAAGCTTTCAAAAGCCGTTGTGAAATCAATATCCATCTAGATACGTGTGGTAAAGTGTGACGTGACCCGGGCACGCCGGCGTTAGCGTCCGGTCGGGAGGTCGCGGGACTCGGTCGGCGGACGGCGCGCAAGGCGCAACGCGCATGTCGGCGCGGTCGGTCCGCGCTTACCGCTGTGCGAGAGCGCGCCGCGGCGGGGCAACCCCACCCCGACCCAAGCGTTCCCGTTCATGCGCCGTTAGCAGGGCGGTTAGCTAGCGCGGGGCGCGCGGGAGAGCGGACCGGGTCAGACGGCTCCGGAAAGTCAGATCTCGTCCGATCACGTTCTATTGCATCTTGGTACGCGTCCGTCCGTCTGACGCGTCTCAGCGTACAATGAACAATGCGGTAATACCATATAATACATATGGTATTACATATGTTCGTCGCTCCAGACCGCCGACCCCCGACCGGATTTTCGAAGGCACATGGGCAGTCCAACTGCAGGAGACCGCGACTGAAATCACCGTTACGGCAACGAGAAAAAGGCGGAAGGCACGCTTGTTGTCACGGCTGTCGCGCCTCGGTCTGCGCATGGACACAGCTCATCATGGGCGGCTGGGGTCGAGATGATCGACGTGTCGACCTACTTCTTGGTTCCACGCCACGAGGGTTGCCCTTTGAACGCCGTACCGAGCGCGCGCCATGAGGGCATCGGGGTCGACCATGCCGAGGGGCGCGGAGGGGTCGCCACTCTGGGATGGCCCGACTCCTCGTCGTACGCGTCCAGCAGCGCCGCATGCGAGTACACGTTATTCAGGTAGCTCGGCTTTTTGACATGGGCCTTCTGCCTCTGCGTAGTCTCCGGTGCGGGGATGAGCGCCGTCGTGGCCGATTCGACCTTGGGTGCCGAGCTGCTCACCCACGAAAAGCCGAAGACACCTCCGCTCGGGGTCGCGGCCTCGGGGCTCGCCGCTCCCTTTTTCGGCCGACAGACTTTGGGCAAGGACGCACGGTGCGACGCGAGCGAGTGGCTCTCGACGAAGCCGGAGCTGCAGACACGCGAGGAGTGGGCGAATCAGAGGTAATCAGAGGTACTCGGAGGTAATCATAGCTACTCGGAGGTAATCAGCTACTCGGAGGTAATCAGAGGCAATCAGAGGCGATTCGTGGCGATCCGATCTCGGAGGTAATCAGAGGTAATCAGAGGCGATTCGTGGCGATCCGATCTCGGAGGTAATCAGAGGTAATCAGAGGCGATTCGTGGCGATCCGAGGCCATCAGGGCGGACTCAGGGGGCACGCCGGAGGTTCCCCACACACCTGTAGACATGCGAGTGGGCACTGGTCGACGAGCGCGGCAATGGCGGCTTGATGGCCATCTTGGTGGCTGCCCGTCCGTCCTCATCAGCGAGCAGTAGATCCTCGGCTTGCTTGCGCTCTCTCGCGGCCTTGATGATCGCGTTCTGGCGCTTCACGGCCTCGAGCCGCTGCATCTCCTGCTGCTCCTGCTCAATCTTGGCCACGCGCGCCAACATCGCGGCGCGGCTCTCGGCCTTATACTGCTCCTTGAGCGCCTCCTGAGCCTCCTGGTAAGCCCGATACGGCGCGGTGACCTCGAACAGGTGTTTGGCGGCTGCTTGGACGTCCCTCTCGACGTCACGCAGCGCCTGCGCGTACGCGGCCGATGCGACCCGCTGCGCATCCTGGTTTACGAGGACAGCCGCTTCCGGATCTACCAAAAAATCCTGCCGATAGATGGCACCGGCCTCCTCCAGTGCCCGTGAATACTCCTCCTTGGCCTTGGACTTGGCATCCGCGAACGCTTGCAGGGCCGCGCGATGCGCAGCCTTGGCGCTCTCGGTGGCGGCTTGGGCGGCGGCCATGGCTCGTCGCTGCATCTCTGCCTCCGCCTCGAGCTTTCGGAGCCGATCTGCTGCCGCCGACGCCTCCCTCTTGATCGCCGCTTCGTCCTCTTCGATGAGGCGCTTGTGGGCCATCTGATTTGCAGACACGATCGAGGTAGGGGTAGAGCTCTTCTTGCAGCAGCCGCAGCAGCAAAAGAAGGCGATGAGTGCGATGAGGAGGAACAAGACCACGATGCCACCCACGAGCAGGGGGTCCTGGAGCTTCAGCAACATCCCTAGGTCAACACCAGACACCTCCTCGAGCTCCTCGAGAGCCATGCTAGCGTCCTGCTCGATCAAGGCGACGAAGCCGGCCGACCCATGAGGAGGTGGAGGAGGAGGGGATGTGCGGTGGACCATTCCAGGCTCCGCTTTCGGGCCGTCGGCCTGCATCGTCGGCCGGCTTCGACACGAAAATGAGAGACAAGTGCGGCGGCCCAATTTGCCTTGCACGTTTCGCCTCAAGTTTGGTCTCGACCTCCTGCGCTTTCGAGTTCTTGAAGTGCATAAAGGTGGGGGTGTCGGGGTGTGATCGTGCCCACTACAACTCCGGGGGAAATAAATGGGGACTATCTTCTTCGTCAGGTGTGAACACACGAATTCCTTCGAATTGTCCCACGCAGTCGGCTCCAGCGCACTGGAATCCTACCTAGTACGCAATACGCCCTGTCCGCCTGAGGCGTCCTATGGCCGTGGCGCGCGCGTGGCTTGTCGTCTGTTGGCATTGCAGGCCTCAATCCGCTCGCGCGCGCCTCACGTCGCTGACCGCCGACGCCGGCTCCGCCACCGCTCGCAGGTAGATTTGACTCTGGACGGCCTGCAATGTGCAACGCGCCGACGCTGCGACAAGTGAACCGATCGAGTAGCTCCGAGCGGCTTGACCTTGTCAAGTCTGCCCTGGGCTGGAATGGCCCAAAACGCGCGATGCGCGACAAGGGCGTCCAGGCGGATGTGAGTCCGCCGGCGTCCTCGCGCTTGCTGCTGCCAGCGCTCGTCGTGCTGGTGGTGTGCCTGCTGCTGAATCAGGGCGGGCTCTTCGTGCCCGTCGTCATGATCGCGCGCAACTGCATGCTGTCGAAGACGCCGCGCGAGGTGCGGCCAAAGTACCCGACGTGCTCGCCGACGATGATGCGCGACGAGATGACGATCGTGGTGTCGGTCAAGGACGCGTGCTCGCAAGCGCCGGGCTTCATCCGCGCTCTTGAGATCTTCGCGCCGGCCGACGTCCACCTCATCTACTCCTACCCGAACTTTGAGTCGTGCGCCAACATCGATCTCAAAGAGGTCCTCCAGAGGTGGAAGAAGGTGACGCTGCTGCCGCTGCCGCTGCGCTCAAGCCCGATGCAAGGGTGGGTTGACGCGGTGCCGCACATCAAGACCAAGTACTCGCTGCTGCTGCACAACGACGGGTACGCCCTCGACAGCTTCTTCGGCTGCGAGCTCCTCCAGTCACTCAAGTGGCACCAGGCCAACAAGCCGGATGCGGGCTACATGCTTGCGGCGCCCATGCTTTACGAGTCCAAGATGGACGGCTCCCTCGCGGCACACGCGACGCAGTCTAACCTGAGGCTGGTCAAGGACGGCTCCTTGCAAGGCATCACCGTACACCACGACCACTCGCTCCGCCGCGCGCTCAACCGCGGCCACGACCTCAAGGAAGGGGACCAGACCGAGTTCGTCGAGGACCACGGCTTCCTTATCGAGACGGATAAGATCTCAACGGTCGTTGATCCGAAGGCTTCTTTCACGCTCGAGTACCTGGACATGATCATGACGATCCGCGCCAAGGGCTGGCGCGCCCTCTTCGTCCCTTCGGCGCGCCTCGAGTTCCGCATCACGGAGTTCTCGTGGCGCGACATCCCGTACTTTATGTACAAGCGCTCCGAAGCTACGGCGCACGGCACGCGCGACTACTTGATCGCCAAGTGGCGCGCCAACTTCCCGAACACGGGCTTCTGGACATACATCAAGTACACGATCGTCGAGCAGCATGTCTACGGCGGCCGGTACGCCACCGGCTCCACGTCCACCGACCGCGACGTGCTCAAGTCGATGCGCTGGAAGGACCAGGCGGCGCTCGTGTTTGGGTTCTTCCAGATGGCCGGGTACAACCGTTACTCACTCAAGGGCGAGGCGGCGGAGCTTACCGGTCGCCGCGTCGATTTCGTCGACGTGCTGCAGAAGCTCGACCGCGGCTGGGCGCCCTCGCGCACCGCCGTGCGCGCCTCGCGCGACCTCTCACGCCCCGAGATCCGGGCGACGCGCCCAGCGTACGTGGGGCACCTCGACGAGATCTTGCCTTACGGCAGCGACTCGCGGGTAGAGGCCGAGATTGAGCACGAATACCTGCCCTTCTCGCTCGCGAAGCTCACGCTCGACTCCTGCGAGCGAATGACGCCCGAGGTCGAGAACGTCTGCGGCGTCGTCGTTCGTGACGCGACGGGGGAGTGCACGTGCTGGGTCAACATGCCCACGTTCAAGTCCGACTCGCACTTCATCCGCGCTCTCGGCTCGATTGCGGCGCTCGTTAAGGTTCCCTCGCGCATTACCACGTTCGTTGAGATGGCCCTCTCGAGCGGCCGTAACGGCACGGAGCACGTGCTCCCCTTGCGCGTGCACGAGGGCGCTTCCTTCGAGCTGGCGACGTGCGACGTGGGCGAGGTGATGTGCGAGACCTCGTTCACGTTCCCGAAGACTTCACAGCTGATCCTGTTCCGCGGGGCGCCTGCGACGGTCCAGGATGTGCAGGTGGCGCTCGCCTCGATTGCGTGAGCCGTGGATATGAGATCGGAGATCGGAGCCATCATCAAGCAGTACACGCCGCGCGATCCTCACATGGAAAGCGGTGTGGCAGGGGCGCCGGAGATGCCGACCGGGCCTTTACTAGGGAGGGCAGGCGTGACAATGTGACATTGGCGGGCGCGGGGGCGTGGCATCTTGCATGCGGCCAGACCCATCTGATGACTACATGTCATGAGATTGATCCGGTTCTCTTCGTGCGTCCCGCGACGGCCTCTTTTCGGCACTTATGACGCACGTCCGCGCGTTTTGACCGCCCGTGGCGCCGGACCCCCCGCCACCGGAGGAGCAGTCGTCGCGCGCGTGTACCATGTGGCAGATGTCCGTGAATGGTCAATCGCGTTCTTTCATCCTTAGAAATCGCAGGGCCCCGCCGCACGCAGCGAGTGGAGCCGATCTACAGAGTCAAAACTCAGAGTGTACTCGCTCTCTCTATACAAGCCACAGGCGCACGCACACGGCCCGGGGGCACCACCACCCCAGGGGGGAGCGCGGCAGCAGCCAACCTCTCAAACTCGGATCGGCACCGTAGCTTAGCTCACGGTGGGCGGCGGCGGCGGCGGCTGGTTTGCGTGGCTCGAGGACGAGCCTGGCTTTGTCTCCGTGATGGTTGGCGCTGGCTTCTTCAGCTTCATCATAACGGCAACGAGCATCATAAACATCATCATCATGAAGAACATCGCATTTGGCTGGTTGGCGCTGGGGACGGCGGTCAGGCCGAAGGCGTCTGCCTCGGTCTCGAAGCACTGCGTGCCCGTGCACACCGTGTTGCGCTGGAGCGAATCGAGAACATCGTTGATGCCGGGCCGCTGCGGGGCGTTCTGGCAGACGCAGCTGAGCAAGTCGTCGAGGTTAGGCATCGGTGCCAACCAACAGCTGCGAGCGGTCAGGGGAGGGACCGCAGGCACGGTCAGCGCCTCTTGCCTCAGGGAGGACAGGATGAAGGCGCACCTCTTTTCAGGCCGGACGGAGTGTGAATGCCACGGATTCACGCCGCTTTTTTGGCATCACAATAAGAACGCAGTGAAGGTACTTGTGTTGTTTCGACTAATTAGCTTGCTTGCTAGCAGTGAAACCAGGTTCACTTTTCAGTTGGAAACCAGAACCTTTTCTCACAGCCGAGGGCCGTCATGTCTCATGTCGACCTTCGGAACCCACCGTTCGCGCGGCTCCACCCGACACCTGCACGTTCACGTACCCACAGACGACCATGCAGTTGCAGACGACCTAGAGTCGACCCTGAGTCGACCCATCATGCTCAAACCCAGCGACCAGCACATTGTTGGCGGCTTTCAAGAGAGACACGAGTGCGGCCGTTACATCATCCAGAGGCGACCCCTTTGCGTGCAGAGCGCGGTCAGCAGGGCTTCCACAGCACATGGCGGCAGCTGCCGGCGGCCCGGCTACGAGACCTTCTCGAAGGGCGGCGCAGGCCACCAAGGGATGATCATAGCGGTACGTTCCATATAATGGCGGTACGCCGGCTCAGTGCCCCACTTTTTCTGACCTGCTGCCTCGACCATAGGGACTCCTGTCACTCGCAGCAGCAGTAGCGCCGTGAATGCGGGCGAGAGCCACGCGAAGTGAAGCACGGACAAACGGGCGGCGAGGCCAGCAGAGCTCACGGACGCGGCCATCGCCACCCACATCGCAATCTCCCCACAGTAGTTCGGATGCCGGCACAGTCGCCAGAGTCCACTGGTGATGTACCGGTGACGGTTGGCCGCATCCGCTCGGAAGACGAACTTTTGAACATCGGCGAGTGTCTCCAATAAGAAGCCCGCCACCCAAAGGGCGAGCGCCAGGGCATCGGTAAGGCCGAGGGGCGCGACGTCGTCGCGGTCATTGACCAGCACGACGGGGAGTTGGATCAACGTCACCCAGAGGGCTTGTATGGTCCATGCGCCCAGCCAGCTGAGCCACACGCGCTTGAGCGAGTCAAAGCGCTCGTCCTTGCCGTCGCGGCTGATGCGTAGGAACAGGAAGGTGCCCAGGCGCGTCATCCAGACGATGCTGAGGATGGCGATGAGCAGCTGGCGGGGTGTGTGCACGCGTGCAGCCGAGCAGAGCGACACGGCCACCAACGAGAAGTGCGTCGCGCTGCCGCTCAGGTCGTAAAACTTCTCGCTGGTATTGGGCAGCGCGTGCACAATGAAGACGCCCCACTGCAGAGCTAAGGAGAGACAAACGTACTGCCGCATGCCAGGAATGCATGAGATGGCGTACAGGAGCCCGAGAGCAACGCCATTGGAGATGAGGCCGCGGACGTAGTCCTTCAAGACACCCCGCTCCGAGGTGCCCGCGGACTCCGTCATCAGGTGCTGCCGCTGCAAGGCCTGCAACCCTGTGCAAGGCCTAGCAAAGATCGCCGAACGACTAAACGTGTGAACTCCGAAAAAGTGTGGGAAGCGCAATCCCAGCCCCTTGTGGAAGCGACAAGGTGGCCGCACGTGTGGTTTTTGAGATCGTTTGACCAAATGAGGATTCCTTCTCGCGTTTGGACTCCTAGTTTGGATGATTGCAATCGAAGTGTTCGTCGTCGGCACGAGCGATCGCCGCGATGAAGCGGCCGAGTCCGTGGTCTCGACGAGCAGCCCTCGTCGAGAGCCACGCCATCCCGCCGACTTTGCACTCGACGCGCGAGCATCCAGAGCACCTCGACGCGGTTGTCGAGGTCCTCGTGGAGGCGAACATGCACCACCCGATGTGGAGGTACCTCGTGCCCGACGAGAGAGTGCGGGCAAACCGACTGCGCTTTTTCAATAGGGTTCGCCTTCGACTCCTGGGCGAGCGCTCCGAGTTCTGGCTTGATAATGACGGACGCGTGGCCGGGCACGTGGTCTTTGCGCAGGGCAGCAACATGGCGCCATCGCTCTGCACGCTGATCAAGCTCGGCTTCCTCGAAATCCCATTCCGGTTTGGGTTGCGAGCGTTCTGGCGTTTCTATGCGCTGATGAACGCCTTCGCTGCCACGGAGCGCGAGGTCCTCAAGCCACCAGGGGCAGAGGCGTTCTCGGACTGGACGCTCGAGGCGTTTGCCGTGCGCTCGGACTTGCGAGGAATGGGCATGGGCGGGAGGATGTTGCGTTGGCTCATCGAGACGCGAGCGCGACCGAGCGGCGCGCGCGTGGTCCTGCTGACCCAGGATGAGGGGCCGCGCAGGCTTTACCTCCGCGTCGGCTTCGTCGACATCGGCGCTCGCCCTCACCCCATGCTCATAAGTAAGTCGCTCAGTATGCCTAACTGGGCCATGGAGTGGAGAGGCTCGCTTCCCCACAGCTCGCTTCCCCACAGCTCGCTTCCCCACAGCTCGCTTCCACGTGTGGGAACGACGCCCATGACGACGCCCTCGTTGAGGAGGAAGGTTGTGGACGAGGAGGCCTCGACTACCTCGTCGTCCTCCTCGTCGTCCCAATCGTCGCCCTCGACCTCCTCCACTCTGAGCGCCATATCTAGCGCCCTCATCGGTAAGCTGCCGTAGCTGCTCCTCAATTCATCGTCATTTGATTTGGAGTACCCCGACGACGAATTACAATGGTTAGGACACGCATATAGTCGGTGAAGTGCGACGCACCGAGTGATTCGACATTCGTTCGTCGAAGGGTCCCGCGGTCGATGGCGATGCGGTCCGCCACCGCGTCCCGTCTTACCGAACACCAGCGGCGACCATGTAAGTATCCATATGAATCCGATCGGTAAGACGCGTCGGTCGATGAAATTAAATATATCGAACGCGCAAAAGTTCTGCTGAGACGCCCGGGGAGCGAGCGGCCCAGCGGACGACCGGACGCAGAGAGGTGCGCGGCCGGGCCTAGCCGAGCGGTCAGACTATGTCCGGCTTGCCCCCAACGGCAACGCACTTAAGTTCGCCGCCCCGGCGCGGGACGTCCGCGCCGGCGGGGCGGCGGGGGACACGCGACTCTTCAACCCGCCGACTCACCGGTTAACGCAACCACAACGCGCATTATAAGAGCACACACTAAGTGACGAACCCATCGGGGCGCGCGGCCTTGGCGAGATCACGGTGCTGAGCGATCGCCGACGTGTACGCCGAGACGAGCGGCGCGATGTCTTGCTTGGGGTCCTTCTGCTTTGGGATCGTGGGTAGCCTTAGGGAGAGCTTGTTGATCACGGTGTCGCAAAGGAGCCCGTAGTCGCGAAGACCCTTGCCCTGAACCAGGCGGACCTGGAAGAGCGCGTGCTGCGTCTGCATCACCGTCACGAACGACGTGTTGCGCGTCTGCTCCTCCATCGCGATGAGCGTGAACATGCTGCCGACGGGATCTGGCTTCCGAGGATCTGGTTTCCGAGGGACTTTGGCCCTCATCGGATGCTTGAGAATGTCCTGTGCCGCTCGCTGCACCTTATCCTCCCAGCGCAGGAAGGCCTCGAAGGCGGCCGACTGCAGCTGGTCCGACGTTTGCAGGGTCGGATCCAAAGCTGCGTCCGTGTGCAGCTGCTGTGCATGCGACTTGGGTTTGCTACTGGCCATCCGGCCGGCAATCGCGGCGTTCATCTTGGCTGCGTGGGCCTGCGCCTCGGCCGCCGCCCTCGCCTTGGCCGCCTCCGCCTCCGCCTTCGCACGCGCCTCGGCCTCGGCCGCCGCCGCCGCCGCCGCCTCGGCCTCCGCAGCCGCCTGCGCCGCCATCGCCTCCTCGGCAGCTACGTGCGCCGCCCAGGCATCCGCCGCAGCGCGCGCCGCCGCCGCCGCACGAGCCGCCTCGGCCTCCTTCGCCTTGACGCGTTCCGCCTCGGCCGCCTCCGCCGCTGCTTTCGCCGCCGCTTCCGCCGCAGCTGAAGTTCTGCTGCTGCTGCTGCTGCTGCTGCCCGTACCGCTGTCATCGTCCAGCTGTGGCGACAACGGCTCATTGCTCGGGAACTCGTTGAACTCGTCGAGGTCCACGCCCGATACGACGCCACGCTTACCGCGCAGCGTACGCTTCTGCTTCGTACGCAACTTCATGTCGCGCTCCTCCGGCTCCATTGGCTCCTCGGAGAAGCTCGCGCTGTCGGGTGCGTTATTCAGTCGTTTCTTGTCTTGCTTTCGCTTCTCCTTCTTGCTGATCTTCGCGCCAGCAGCGTCCTCATCATCAAGCACGTCGTCCAGGTTCATCGCGTTCTTCGGTGCCGAGGGGCAGCAACCCATCTTCGCGTTGCGTGCGCTGCTGCGCTGCCACTGCGGAATCCTCGACAGCCGGCCCTCATATTTTGGCGGCAAATTATCACAGGACCTAGTCGCGTGGGCGCGCTCCTCTGAAGGCACTTAAATTTAAGTCCGAACTCTATTCACACGGCGGAGTCAGCCGACGATGGACCTCAATGCTCTGCTGTCGTCGCTCTTCCAGTCGTTCTGCTTGCCGCTCTGTCGTGAAAAGGTGGACAGCCTGTTCGACAAGGAAGCCGATGCGGCGGGCGCGCGCATCCTGGAGGAGCTCGTCGCATCGGGCGACCAGTCGCACCTCACCGAGGGCTGGGTCGTGGGTGAGGACGAGGACGGCAAGCGGCGCCTGCGCGCGCAGCTCGCCGCGCTCGAGAATTCGATGCCGGGAGGCGTATGCGACTACGTCCGCCGTGCGCAGCGCCTGCTCGAGGCGAGCCGTGTGGGCGAGAACCCATTCGACGGCTTTGTGCCATCGGTGCCGTCAGGCGTGACGCTCGCCTTCGGCTCCGACGAGTTCGACCGCTTCGAGCGGCTCGGCGCCGCCGCAGCGCGGCGCACCGGGTTCGTGATCGTGGCGGGCGGCCTTGGCGAGCGGCTCGGGTACAGCGGCATCAAGCTCGCGCTGCCGTCGGAGACGATGACCGGAACTTGCTACCTCGAACTGTATGTGAGGCACATCCTAGCCCTGCAGGCGCTCACGCTCGCGGCCACCGACGGTACCTCTGCTCCAGCGGATGCGCCGCTGCCGACGCCCAGCTTGATTCCGGTCATCATCATGACGTCTGACGACACCGACGCACCGACGCGGGCGCTGCTCGATGCGCGCGATCGGTTCGGTTTGGCGCCTTCACAGCTGCACCTGATCAAGCAGGGCAAGGTGCCATGCCTCTCCAACGGGCGCGCGCACCTCGCCACCGAGCCCAACGACCGCTTCTGCCTGCTGACGAAACCGCACGGGCACGGCGACGTGCATGCATTGCTTCACACGTCCGGGCTCGCGCGCAAGTTGCTCGGGCAAGGGTGTAACCACCTCGTCTTCCTGCAGGACACGAACGCGTTGGTCTTCGGCGGCGTCCCCGCTGCCCTCGGCGTGTCTGTCGCGCACTCGCTCGCGATGAACACGCTCTCGGTGCCTCGGCGTGCGGGCGATGCCTCGGGCGCTCTCATGGCGCTCACCACGGCGCGTCCGACGCCCAGCACGGCGCGTAGCACGAGCGACGCGGTGGAGGAGGGCGCCGTGGTGAGCGCCGCCAGCCGCACCCTCGTCGTGAATGTCGAGTACAATCAGCTCGATGCGCTCGTGCGCGCCTCGCTCGACGCGCGCGGCGACTACAACGACCCGGCCACGGGCTACTCCCCCTTCCCCGGGAACACGAACCAGTTGATCTTCAGCCTCGGTCCCTATGTAGAGGCTCTCGAGGCCAGCGGCGGCGCGATGCCGGAGTTCGTCAACCCCAAGTACACGGACGGCACGCGCACCAAGTTCAAGAGCCCGACGCGCCTCGAGTGCATGATGCAGGTGAGTGCTACGAGGAGGCATCTCGGCAGCTTCGAGTCGCCACCCGAGCGCCGCCGAGTGCCACTGAGTGCCATTGAGCGTCCCTTTTGCCACTGAGCGACCCTATTGTCACTGAGTGCCACTGAGCGTCCCTGATTGCCACGGATGGCCTCGCAGGACTTTCCCTTCACACCTTCCTTATGTCGTTCACACCTCTCAGGACTTTCCCTACGTACTGCCCCCAAGCGCCGCGGTGAGCTTCACCTCCCTCGACGACGGCTTCTACGCGCCGGTCAAGAATGCCCGGGACGACGCTGTGAAGAGGGCCGCGGCTGGGCAGGCGTCCGGCGGCGCCGCCGCGGGCGAGCATGCGATCTACGCCTTCAACCGAAGGCTGCTGGCGCTCGCGGGCAGCCGACTGCCGCCCGCCGCGAAGGCGATCGTTGGGGGCGTCACCGTCGACGCTGGGCCTCGCGTCGTGTTGGGCGCCTTCTTCCGACCGACGCTCGGGATTGGCATCGCTCGTCTGGGCGGCGGCGCGGCCATCTCGCTCAGCGCACGCTCCTCGCTGTGCCTCGACGGCGAGATAGCGATCTCGCGCCTCGAGCTCGACGGCGCGCTTACGATCCGCGCCGTTCCGGGCGCGCGCGTCACCGTTCGCCAGCTGCGCATCGTCAACGACGGCCAGGCCTTGCGAGAGCTCACCTCCGACGAGCTCGGCTCGGTCAAAATCTCCGAGACAATCTCCGAGATTGCGCGGCTCCGCGGGTACGAGTTGGTGCCGCCGGGAGAGTCCGCAGGCAGGGTCTTCAACTTCGAGGCGCCGGGCGACTATATCATCGATGACAAGTGGGCACACATGCCGTGAGGCGTGAGCTGGAGCAGTTGTCGACGAGAGCCAGAGCGTGCAGCAGCGCCCGGCTGGGGTCGTCATGGCGTGCCGGGGTGTGGCCATGCGGCGTGTCCGTGTGCGCGGGCGGTGGCGAGAACGTCCTGTAAAAATTGAAAGCCGTCTGTACTCAACGTCTACGCCTAGCCTAGTGTAGGGTGCGGCTTTTGTACCCTTCTAGCCCCCTACATGTAGCCCGCGTCGCGTCAATCACAAGTATTTGACGTTCCCGTCAATAAGCGTTCTCCGCGACACAGCGACCGTGTTTAAGCTCGCCTGCATTGTAACCGTTCCGTCGCTGCTCCAGGCAGTCGATATATATGGAAGTCCGTGGACTGATTCCACGTCTGCGGCAGCCCAGAGATAGTTTCGCGCTCGGGCAGCCTGGGGATGTCCCGAGGCGCATGCAAAGTCACCACCGTGAGCGGCTGGCCGAGCGCGAGCAGCTTTGCCCACACCGCGCCGACGAGCCGATGCGGCATGTCCTGATTCATGAGGAAGACGCACGTCGCATCCCTGAAATCGGCGTGGTGGATGTCTTCGTTAAGAAAGTACAGACCTGCACACGCCTCCGGGCTCGCGGAGCGCAGGGATTGCAATGCGCGCATGGCCATAGTGTGCCGCTCTCGGGAGAGCTCGATGCCGACGCTCTTGCGAAGCTTACATGCCACGTGCGTGAACATCGCGAGCGCGCCACGGCCCGAGCCCAGGTCGTAGAAGACATCATCAGTTGTGAGCTGAAGTCGGTTGAGCACCTCGCTCCAAGTCCTGTTTGGCACCTCGCCGTAGTTTACCGCCTTTTGTGACCCAGCGATCGTATTGACGTGTTTGATATCTGCCTCAGAGATTGCAAACGCGGCGTCGAGACTGAGGTCGGCAGTCCCGTATACATCGGCCACGAGGCGTTCGGCGGCGTCCATGCGTGCGCCGCCCAGCGTCGACGACGCTCACGTAGTGCTCAGCCGAGTAGCATCCGCACGAAAGTCACGCCGTGTTGGGCGGCCTGCTGAGTGTCCAACACGGCGTCAAAGAACTGTTTTTCCTCTGTATGCACACAAGCAAAAACAGCAAGTAACGCAACACTTCGCAACGGCAACACACGCGGCACGCTCTAGAGGCTCAAAGTGGAACAAAGTGGCACGGGCCTCTTTTTCGCTCCGTCTCTGATGTCTTTGCATCGTCAGATTTTGACGGCGGCTGCAGCGGCAGTGACGCCTTCGATATCGACGTACTCTGGCAGATTCATCCTCGGGAAGTTGGACAGCCGCTCGTCGACCCACTCGGCAGTTGGCAGTCTCTTTGCGCCGCCATGCATCTCAGGGAGTGGCTCGACACCACCCCACTTTTTCTCAAGGTCCTTGACCTCGGCAAACATGATCCGTGCAATCACCTTGTTCTTGGCGAACAGGCTCGCGAAGGCGATCAGGGCGTTGACCACCACACGCGTCACCATATTCGTTCCAAGAATGTAGATGCCCTGCGCGCGCGTCGGGAAGTTCTGCCATGCGACCTGCAGCTTCTTCTCGTTTCCAATCTGCTTCTTCGGACGATTCGCCGAGTTGATGACCAGGCTGATTCCGTTGCGAAGCGTGTGGCGATCAGCATGCACGGCAAAAAAGTACCAGCAGCAGCTACGCATGCAGGCAGCCTCCTCTTCCACAGGCGTGCCTCCCCCATGCACCCACATGACAGATCGGCCGCCCTCGTCGCATCCACAGACCGCCAGCCGATGCCATTGATTGTGAAGCGTTTCCTTGTCCGACCAGACATCGCCCAGGCCATACTCACCGAGCAAGTTCTCGTGGTATGTCATGAACTTTTGCACTGCCTCGTCCACCCTGCATTTGCTGTTCATCACAATGGTGACCAGCTCGATCTCGCCCACCTGCTTCGGCGATAAATTCTTTTCTTTGATGAGCTTCTCGCGGACAGCCAAGCATGCTGCCTTCTCCTCTTCCGTCCACGGCCCGTCGTCGCGCGTCACGGGTGTGGTGACCGAGACCGACGCAACCATCCTCTCGGTGCCGGAAACTAGATGGCGATGTGTGAAGTGTGATGAGAAGAGCCCCAAAAACTAAAAATCGCGAAGAAACCACACATGTCGCCACGATGACGAAACAGAGGAGAGGCGTCGGGCGGTATAAGAACTCGGCGCTGGGGCACAGGGGCACGCCGCACGCGGAACGCCACAGGGCCAAATCGAGAGGTTGTTAATGTAGTAACTCGAACTTGAACTTGAACTTGAACAAAAGAGTAGAGCCGCAAGCCCTCGAAACATAATCGAAGGTCTGCGACGCTTTTCCTTTTCTGTGCGTGGCGCTTGCTAAAAATGCTGAATGTGGAGAGCCCGAGGAATCAGGAACAGGTGGCGGCGGCTGAGCGGCTAGAGGGGCAGGCTGATGACGAGGCGTCCATCGCGCTCGCCATCCGACTGCAGCAGGAGGACGATGAGAGCGCGCTGCGCAACGGAGTCACAGACGGCGAAGTTGTCGTGCAGGCCGTGCCGGTCGCCGCAGCGCAGTACGTCGAAGGCGTTCCTGTACACACAGGGACGTCTTCGTCGGTACGTGTGGTCTACAGAAGTCGGCGCGGAGGTTGGGGGTCTACAGAACGCGATGTGGTAGTTATGGCACCGACGCCGCTTGGGGCGCCTCCTGGCGGGTATTGGCTACGGGCTTCGTACTTTGGCGGCGCAACCGCTCTGTGCTGCTGCTTGTGGGCTCTCCTCTTTTGGCCTGTGGCGTTCTGCGTGCCCCTGTGCCCGTGCGACGCCGAGTTCTTGTACCGAGCGCCCGACGGCTCGCTCTGGTACGATTCGGGCCAATTTGCAGGATACGATGACTACTGAGAGGAGCGTACGGCCGCACGTGCGCTGTAAACCACACGTGTGCACCACACGGGAGGAAAGGACGCACGCCGGCTTACTGAAACAGGCTGGCTGTTGGATATTTTCGCACCGGCCGCAGCTCCGCGGCTTCCCGCCAGATTTGGCCGACTTCCTGGCGACTCGTCCATCGGCAGCGCATTGGCATTCCCCGGGCCATCACGTAGCGTTCTCCACCAGCTCGAGGTTCTTCTGAGAAGAGAGAGGGAGCATTTCTACGTGTACATACACTAAAAAGATATCATCTCAGCTGCTGAGGCCTCGAGCGAGCGCCACACCGCACCACACCTTCACGGTTCTGGGTGCTCCGCCAGCCATTGCAACTGCTTCTCGCTGAGGACGGGCGGTGGCTTGAGCTCGAGTAACGTGATCTCGAAGTAGAGTTTGGAGTTCCCGGGGATCGGCCCCGTGCCCTTCTCACCATAGCCGAATTCGGGTGGGATGATCACTCGACGCGTCTCGCCAAGGTGCATGTACTTGACAGTCTTATCCCAGCCTGGCACAACCTCTCCCACCCCGAGCGAGAATGAGAATGGTGAGGGTGGCCGCGGGAATGGAAGCAGCGTTCCTTTCGAAGTATCTATCTGTTTCCCTTCGAAATCGTTGAGCCATAGCGTGTAATCCACGACGACCCTCTGTGCTCGAGACGGAAGAGGAGAGGATGTGTCACCGGGTACCAATACGGTGGAGATGATCTCATCAGAGGCGAAGCCGCCAGAAGGCTGCAGCACAGCTGCCACGGCACCGCACGCGACGGCTCGCCGCGAAATCTGAGGAGCGGGCCAATGCAGCGCGGCGACAGTGGTGGCGAACAGCGCGCCGACCACGAGCATGTTTTTCATTTCCGAATGCGGAACATTGTGCTGTGAATTGCCGCCATCGGAGCGAACAAGATTGGCCCAGCCCACAACGATTGTGGAGATTTTTCGCGTTGTGTTGAACAGCAAACATACGGCCATGCCTCCGTGGCGAGTTTTTATTTCCGCACCGTACTTGGAGATTCCATTGACGCGCCGCCATGCCGCCTCGCCCCGCGTCGATGGGACCCCCCCCTCCGCGCGGGGCCCCGCAAAAAGCTCATGCGCCGCCCGACGATGAGTTGGGCATGGGTACGGGGCCAAGTGAGCTCGAGGACCCCATGGGAGATGAATGGGAAGCTCTCGACCTTGCTCAACAAGGGGGCAAGAGGAAGCGAGGTGGCGCCCACGACAAGCAGACCATGTGGACCGGTGAGGAGGACTTGCTGCTGACAAACGTTGTCAACGGAGGTGCGTACATGGAAAAGGGCAAGCTACAGTGGAAGAAGCTCACGATAGAGCACTTTCCCACCCGGAACGACGCCTCGGTTCGCAATCACTACCTGCGCATTGAAAAAGCGACGGCGGAACGGGAGAGAGAAGACGGCGACAAGAAGCGCAACAAGTGCAGGAAGTGCAAGCAGATCAAGTTCGGTCACCGCTGCACGGGCTCGCAGCCTGAGTGGACCCTCGCAGATTTTGAGGCGAGCGCTGCCACCGCCGACTACGTGGGAATGGCCCTGAGGTCGATCGCGGACGAGGACGATCTCCAACTTGGCTCCTTTACGGGGTTTCCCCACTCTGGTTCCGCCGGCAGTAGCGGCCTCGGTGCTGCGGCAGCGGCGCTGGCCGCCGGTTCTGGCTCGGGGGGCTCGGCCGCCGGTTCCAGCGCGGGTGGCAAGTTGCTTCGGGCGGCGGGCTTGAAGGTCATCGCATCGGCACGCATCGTCAAACGCTTCAACAATTTCAAGAGCGTCAAGCTGCACACAGTTTTGGATTCGGCTCTGCGTATGGATCCCCTTGATGACGATGTCAAGATTGCGGTTCGTGGCTGGGCTGCCCAATGCTTTCCACACGGGCTAGCCCCCTCCGACAACTACCCACCCAACGGTCGGCCGCGCGCGCTCACGCGTGCGGTCACCGAGTCGCTCGACGCCTCGTTCGAGGCGTACGTCAAGAGCCTCATCGATGACTTCTGATCCGTCGAGGCACGGGCACCATGATGCCGTATGTCTGCCCACCAACTGTCCACTAATACACTCTACAGCTGCAAACTACAGCCTCCTCGATAACCCATCCGTGAACAAGGACGACCCTCTGTGCTCGTGCCGGAAGATGAGAGGATGTGTCACCAGGTACCAGTCTGGGTAGGGGGTCCTGAAACGAACGAACGAAGCCGCAACTTGTTTTCATTTCCGCACCGAACTTCCGTTTCCACGCAATTGTGGAAATGATTTGAAAAGCACATCGTGCGCATTCGCCGCGCAGCCATGCCGCCGCGCTCCCAAAAAGCTCGAAGCTCGAGGACCCCATGGGAGATGAATGGGAAGATCCCGACCTTGCTCAACATGGGGACAAGAGGAGGCGAGGTGGCGCCCACGACAAGCAGACCATGTGGACCGGTGATGAGGACGAACTGCTGACAAACGTTGTCAACGGCGGTGCGTACATGGAAAAGGGCAAGATACAGTGGAAGAAGCTCACGATAGAGCACTTTCCCACCCGGAACGACGCCGCGGTTCGCAATCACTACCTGCGCACTAAAAACGCCAAGGCGGAACGGGAGAGAGAAGACGGCGACAAGAAGCGCAACAAGTGCAGGAAGTGCGGACAGATCAAGTTCGGTCACCGCTGCACGGGACTTCAGTGGATTATCGATGCTGCGGCAGCGGCGGTGACCGCCGCGGCAGCACCGGCGCTGGCCGCCGGTTCTGGCTCGGGGGGCTCGGCCGCCGGTTCCAGCGCGGGTGGCAAGTTGGATGAGGCGGCCAAGATCGGCAAGATGGCGGCAGAGGCGGCCAAGAGGCTCTCGCTTCGGGCGGCGGGCTTGAAGGTCATCGCATCGGCACGCATCGTCAAACGCTTCAACAATTTCATCAAGCTGAGCACAATTTTGGATTTGATTGGGCAAGGGGATCCCCTTGATGACGATCTCGATCTTGTTCTTCGTGGATGGGCTGACCAATTCTTTGTACACGGGCTAGACCCCTCCGACAACTACCCTCCCAACGGTCGGCCGCGCGCGCTCACGCGTGCGGTCACCGAGGCGCTCGACGCCTCGTTCGAGGCGTACGTCAAGAGCCTCTTCGATGACTTCTGATCCGTCGAGGCACAGGTACCATATGATGCCGTTACGAGGCGTCTGTCCACCAACTGTCCACTAACTACAGCCTCCTCGATGACCATCCGTGAAGCACGGTACAAACATTCATGCGAAGCGCTCGAGGCCGCATGCGCGTTGACGAAAGCTCCACGTTCGAACGTGAGCTGCTGGGTAACGTGTCGATTTGACCGCGCGACCTCCTCAAAACGATCGAAGTACGAGATGCCCGACAGTCATCGTGTGACCGAATGGTGCGGTGAACGGTGTATGAGGAGTATGACGCGCGGCGCGTCTCATCTGTGTTTAAGTCATATGTCCTGTGACACTGCGGTGTGCACATGATCTTGGGTGTATTGACGTCTATTCAAAACGACATTGTTATTTGTTTTATACGCGACCTCCTTCGAAAAGTTGAAAAGACGCCTCCTTCGTGATTCGAAGACCTCGCCGACCTGTGCTCTTTTTATTCATAATGAACACGCTTTGACCTTAATATCGATCCGCCCCGTCGCTCCTACAACTCCTTCGTCGGCTCTCACAGCAAGCCTTGGGTGATGAGCTCTTCACATCGGCGAGCGACGCCATCCTCATCGTTCGTGAAGTCGCACGTCTCGGCCGCGACGGCCTTGACGGCCTCGCGCGCATTCTTCATCGCGACGCCCAGCCCGACGCTGCTCAGCATCTCGAGATCGTTCATCGCGTCGCCGAACGCTACGACGCCAGCCAGCGGAACACCGAGAACGTCACAGAGCCTTCGGAGGGCCGCGGCCTTGTTCACGTGCTCATTGACGAACTCGATGTGCATCTCGGCCGAGATGACGTGGATTCCGCGGCCGCTCAGCGCCGCGCGCGCGTCCGCCGCGTGGGCGTCGGGCGTGGGCGTGAGAGCCACGATCTTGAGCGCGAGTGGCAGGCTGTCCACGGCGAAGAGCTCGGCGGCGCTGCCGAGCACGTGGTCCTGCGCCACCTTCTCAAGCCGTTCGTACGTGGAGAGCTTCTCGCGCTGCTCCGGCGTGCTCGCGACAAAATACGACGTCGCTCGAGTGCTGTATGAGATGCCGAGGCCGAGCTGCTCGGTGCAAAGCGCCACAACCTCGCGGGCTTTTGCTGCTTCGATGGCGTCGTACCACAGCGGCGTGGACGGCAAGTTTGCGCGGGCGTGCTGCAGGCACGCGCCGTTGAACGTAACAGTGGGCAGCGAGGCGACTCCCATCTCGTTGATGAGAGGCTGCAGCACGGCGGAAGGCCGACCAGTGGCGATCACAAAGTGAACCCCGCGCTGCTGCAGCGTGGATGCGAGCTTGTAGTTGCGCTCCGAGATCTGACCTGCAGAATTAAGGTATGTGCCGTCCATGTCCACCACCACAAGGCGATAAGGAGGCGTCAAGCGAGCGAGCCGACAGTCCATGAGTAGTTGTACGGGCCCTCTCTACTCGCATTTACCACTGTGAACATTGGCTGTGAACAGCGGCAGCCAGTTTGGAAGAAGGCACCGAAATGGAGATGTGCCTGATTAAGGACGCGTTTTTGGCGTCCGGGCGGGGCTTAGCGACAATCGCCCGGCCCGGCGGCTGACGAGTAAACGAGATGGTTGAGTGGTTACAAGGGGTCCAGGGCGCAGGGGTCCTCGAGCCGAGCTTGTGGAAATGGCATTCTTATGTACGCGCGGTCCGGTGTCTTGGGTGTCGAATTATAACCATTGGCTGTGAACAGGAGCGGTAACAACTCGGGTCTCGGCCACACCGTACATGATCGCTAAGACACGGTCAAACTCGCGTGCTCCTAATGAACAAACAGTGTGCTCCAACCTGCCCTGCCACAATACTCCGGGTCAAAAGCTTTGAAAAATGCGCGCTCCACCACACAGTGCACAACTCCATGACGCCCCTGCTGGAGTGATGCCGGAGGCACTAAACGTAAAACGAGCGCGGGTGCCCACAGCCTACTTACTTCGCGTACGGTTTGTTATGAATGACTTCACGCTCGGCCGGCTTGGCATAGATTGAACGGATGGACTCCTGCGAGGTGGCGCGCTTGACGTAGAGCGACTCGAGCTCCTGACGTAGCCTCTCCTGCACCTTGGCCAGGTTGTACTCAAAGATCTTCGTGCATGGATTCTCAGCCCCGAGGGAGTCGCGTGCGGCCGACAGCGCCTATGCCACACGAATGCCACACGGTCATCAAGCGCATCGAAGCATTGCGACTCAGATCGCACTCAGATCGCACCCAGATCGCACTCAGATCGCACCCAGATCGCACTCAGATCGCACCCAGATCGCACTCAGATCGCACCCAGATCGCACTCAGATCGCACTCAGATCGCTCTCAGATCGCACTCAGATCGCACCCAGATCGCACTCAGATCGCACTCAGATCGCTCTCAGATCGCACTCAGATCGCAATCTCGGGCGCACCTCTTCGAGAAGAGTCTCGGCGAGTCGGTGCTTGCCCAGCGACTGCAGCAGCGAGGCCAAGTTGTTGATCGAGGCAAGAGTGTCCGGGTGCGTATCGCCCAACACGGCGCGACGCGTCTCCAAGGCCTCCGCGTACAATGGCAGCGCGTCTTCGTAACGACCCATCGCCTTGAGCAGCGCGCCAAAGTTGTTCATCGCCGTGAGGGTCTCCGGGTGGTTTGGCCCCTGGGCATCCCGGCGTGCTTCGAGCGCATCTTCGAGCAACGGCATCGCCTCGTTGTACCGCCCGAGCTCGCTCAGCAGCAGGCCGAGATTATTGAGCGAGATCAGCGTGCTCGGGTCGTGATCTCCCTTGACCTTTCGCCGGACCTCAAGCGCCTGATGAGGGAGGCAATCAGGCGGGGCACGTGGGAGTGGCACGTGGGAGGGCAGATAGGGCTCATCAGGGTTCGTCAGGGCTCGTCAGGGTTCGTCAGGGCGCGTCAGGGCGCATCAGGGTTCGTCAGGGCGCATTAGTGCTCGTCAGGGTTCGTCAGGGTTCGTCAGGGTTCGTCAGGGCGCGTCAGTGCTCGTCAGGGTTCGTCAGGGCGCATTGGTGCTCGTCAGGGTTCGTCAGGGTTCGTCAGGGTTCGTCGCGCGTCCACGCACCTCGATGAAGAGCGCCTCCGCCTCCGAAAGCCGTTGAGCCTCGCGCAGCAGCTCGCCCACGTCGTTGATGAGCGCGGATAGGCCCCGCTCAGATTTGGACATGCGGTTGAGCGTGGCCAAGCCGCATTTGACGAGCATCTCGAGCTGCGGCGACGTCCGTCGCCTCTCCGCATGCTCGTGCCGATCGGCCTCGAGCTTAGCAATGTGGGCACGCTCGGCAGCAATGCGCGCCTCCTTGATGGCCTCCAAACGCTCTCGCTCCTGAGCCTCCTTGCGCTCCAGAGCTTCCTTGATTTGAGCCGCCTTCACAACCTTGCGCAGGGTCTTGAAGGCGTCGGTTGTCGGAGGCTCGTCGCTGCTGCTTGCTCCCGCGTTCTTGCCACCCTTCTCCGGAGCCTTTTTCGGAGCGTTGCCCAGAATTTTGTCGATGCGCTCACGCTGCGCCGCATTCTCCGCCGCGAGCCTCGCCGCCTCCGCCTCCAACCGCGCCTTGGACGCCGCAGCCGCCTCCGCACGAAGCTGGCCTACGGTCTTACCATCTGCGGTGATGTCGTCAAGGACTTCGTCATCTGTGGCTGCGACCGTGTTGGCGATGCGTTCACGCTGCGCCGCATTCTCCGCCGCGAGCCTCGCCGCCTCCGCCTCCATCCGAGCCTTGGACGCCGCCGCCTCCTCCGCACGGAGCTGGCCTACGGTCTTACCATCTGCGGTGACGTCATCAAAGACTTCGTCATCTGTGGCTGCGACCGTGTTGGCGATGCGCTCACGCTGGGCCGCATTCTCCGCCGCGAGCCTCGCCGCCTCCGCCTCCATCCGAGCCTTGGACGCCGCCGCCTCCTCCGCTCGGAGCTGGCCTACACTCTTACCATCTGCGGTGACGTCATCGGCAATGTTGTTATCCGTGGCTGCTTTGGTCTTCTTGATCTTGTCGCGCATGGCCTTGTTCTGCGCTTTGATGCGCGCTGCCTCCTCCTCCTTCTTGCGCTTCTTCTCCTCGAGCATGCGCTTCTTCTGCTCGGCTAGCTCCGTCCGCATCCGCAGCATATCTTCATCCGAGTCGACGGGACTCCCCGGCATCCGCCCGCGACGCTTAGAGGACAGACTTGCACATTTTGGCGAAGGCAACTTTGAAGACATTTTAGGGCAAACCGCCGGTTCAAAGACACCGGGGGGAGCCGGGACACACAGGACACACACGGGGTGAGCTCGTCAGGGGGGCGGCGTGGTGTCTTCGTCACAAAAGTAGGATTCCTAAAGAAGAAAGCATCAATGGAATCGGCCATCATCTTTGCACGTGCATTCTGGGCACTGTCGACGCTCCCTTCCGCACGACTTGGCTTGACCTGACTTGACTTCCGTACGAGCTCTCCGAATCTCGAAGAGTTTGCGGACTTCGGATTGCCTTTGCGCGGGGGATGCCTCTGTTGCGCCAGGGCACGCGCGCGCGCGCGCGCACGTGGAGCAGGGTAACGCGGCCAGCGCGACCGAGTACGTGACCTTATGCAAAAGAAAATGCACATGGTCTTCCTCACGACAGCGGCAGCAGCGCTCGTGCCACTCCAGCACCACTCACTGCCGCGTTCGGCACCGCCGAGAGCGCACCGCCTCAACCTAATCGCGCAAAGCCGCGAGCCCCACGCACGGCTTATTCTCGTGAGGCATGGACAGTCAGAATGGAATCGTGCAAATTTGTTCACTGGCTGGGTGGATGTTGATCTGACGGAGCAGGGCATTTCAGAGGCGCGCGAGGTTGGCCGCCTGATCGCGGCCGAGGGCCTTCACGTCGATGAGGTGCACACCTCGATGATGCGTCGGACCATCCGGACCAGCGTGCTGCTGCTCTCGACACTGAACGGCTGCTGGATCCCAGTCCACAAGCACGTCGAGCTGAACGAGCAGCACTCGGGCATGCTCACGGGCCGGAACAAGCGTGAGCTGGCACAGGAGTACGGCGAAGACACCGTCATGGGTTGGCGTCGGAAGTACGACGAGCTGCCTCCTCTGCTGCCCGACGGGAACCCGTTGCAGAAGGCCTTCAAGGCGGATGCACGCTACGAGCCGTCGGATGTGCCCGGCGCGGAGTCGCTGAGGATGGTGTGCGCCCGGCTGGAGCCGCTGTGGCAAGAGACCTTGCAGCCCGCCCTCGTCGCCGGCAAGACCGTCCTCGTAGTGTCTCACGGCAACACGCTGCGCGCGCTCGTCAAGAAGCTAGACGGCATCTCCGACGACGACGTGTTCCACCTCGACGTGCCCACGGGCACGCCGCTGCTCTATGACTTTGACGAAACCCTCAAGCACGTGCGCGTGCAGGGCCTCTGGGCAGACCGCGAGGGCTGCGTCCGCCATGGGCGCTTCCTATGCGACGAGGCGCGAGTACGCGCCGCGCAGCTTGCGATGAGGGACCAGGTGAGACAGGACATCGCGTACTCCCCACTCAGCGCCGATGGCAACTTGGTGCAGGCGGCTTTCGCGGCGCAGACGGCGGGGCGCGCGCTGGCGGAGATCGAGGGCGAGGCCTACACCGTTCGGCAGACGCCGCCCTCGTACTTCTTCCAGGTGTGAACTCCTCCCATATTTGGAAGGATGGGGCGTCTTCACGCCGCCACCGTCTCCCCCTCTAGATCACTTGCGGTCGCGACGGCTGAGTTGCCACTCCGCGTCCTCCCTGATATGGCAGGAGTCGCTGCGCCTAGAAAAGACAGCGCGTTCGGAACTTGCCGAGTTCCGCTTGGCGACGCGCAACCGGCAGGTATGCCACCGCCGCCACCGCTGCAACCAGCCACCAGCCGCCAGCCGCCAGCCGCCAGCCGCCAGCCAAGCCAACGCGAAGGGGGAGGAGATACGTGCGGCTCGTGCGGCCACCCTCCACTGCTGCTCTCACCCTCCGCTGTCGCCAATCTCCGCCAATCTCTGCCAATCTCTGCCAACCTCCGCCCATCTGCGCCCATCTGCTCGCGCTGCTCGCGCCGCGCCGCGCCGCGCCGCACCACCCATCTCTCAGCGCGTCTCTCGCCGCCACCAGGTGCGCAACCAGAAGCAAAAGGTGCGCTGCGCGCTCGTGCTGCTACGCCACGGACAGTCGCGCTACAATCTCGACAAAATCTTCACCGGCTGGGCAGACCCCGACTTGACCAGCCGCGGGCGCGATGAGGCACGGCTCGCGGGCCAGCTGCTGAAGGGGGTCGGCATCAATAAGATCGAGGTGCGTTACACGTCGCTGCTATAGCGCGCCGTGAAGACAGCGCTGCATGCAAGTCCTCACCACGGCGCCATCCTCCCCACCAGGTGCTCTACACGTCGCTGCTGCAGCGCGCCGTGAAGACAGCGTGGCTCGCGCTCGACGAGATGGACTTGCAGGTGACCACTGATGGCTACTGATTGCTGCCGATGGCAGTGGACGCCGATCTGATGGCTACTGATGGCTACTGATGGCTACTGATGGCTACTGATGGCTACTGATGGCTACTGATTGCTACTGATTGCTACTGATTGCTGCCGATGGCAGTGGACGCCGATCCGGAACACGTGGCGGCTCAACGAGCGAAACTACGGCGCGCTCACTGGTCTCGTCAAAGCGGAGTGCGTTGATCGGCACGGCCTCAAGCAAGTGCAAAAGTGGCGTCGCGGGTACTACGACCGGCCGCCTCCGTGGGACGAAACCCTGCGACGTCAGATGATCGATCGCCGATACGGCGCGACGGATGGGCTGAGCGAGAGGTGGCAGGCGATGTGCCAAGACGTGGTGGAGCCCAGTCTGCGCGAGAGTAGCAAGGGTAGCTCTGAGAGCAGCAACGGCCGCGATTTCGACGGCGACGGCGACGGCGACCGCGACCGCGACCGCGACAGCGACCGCGACCGCGACAGCGACAGCGACAGCGACCGCGACCGCGGCAGCTGCTCCATCCTTGAGGACGACAAGTTCGTAGAACTGCCTTTCCCCCCCGACGCCGAGTCGCTACGCGACTGCACCGCGCGGACGCTCCCCTTCCTGTATGGCGAGCTGCAGCCTGCGATGAAGCGCGCTGTTGCCAAGGCGCGCGCGGCGTGCGCGGAGAGTGGCGAGGAGTACGAGGTGCGGATCTTGATCTTGAGATTGAGATTGAGATTGAGATTGAGATCTCCCGGAGAGTGGCGAGGAGTACGAGGTGCGGACGGTCCTCTGATGGCCTCTGATGGCCTCTGATGGCCGCTGATGGTCGCTGATGACCTTTGATTGCTTCTTGATTGCCTTCGATGACCTCCTGATGGCCTCCCTCATCAGGTGCCGACGGTCCTCGTCGTCGCGTCGGAGAACGTGCTCCGTGGCCTCGTCAAGCACCTCGAGCAGCTCGAGATTGACGAGATCCCGCTGGTCGACGTGCCTTACGCCGTGCCGCTCGTGTATCAGCTCGACGAGCAGCTGCAGCCCATCGCGACCCCGTGGGCGGAGCGGCCGCTCCGGTCGGGATGGTACCTTGGCGACCCCGCCAAGGTGAAGGCCGTGCAGGCGGAGATCAAGGCCGACCTGCCGACGATAAACGCCAGCCCTGGCGAGCAGTCGGACTCGTGCCTGGTGGTGGTGGGTGAGAATGGCGAAGAGGAGTGGAGATGCTCGTGAGCATGTTATGCGAGTCGGTAAACCGGGTCCGGGACGTTCCGGTCGCATGCACGTAGAGTTACGTCAAGCGCCGTCCCGGTGAAAGGGCGCGCGGAGTCCCCGCGCGCGAGTCGAAGAGTGTTTGTCCGGTGTGACATCTAAGAACCTCTGACAGACTTCAGCCCGCTCTCGAGAGGTCAGGTC
>Ga0210245_100164_pt1 | contig 56315 bp, 33 predicted proteins | sample ChrtobMetaP3_4mM_FD_155450 | JGI IMG/M metagenome (GOLD analysis project Ga0210245, IMG submission 155450) | Chrysochromulina tobin associated microbial communities from unialgal haptophyte culture, Seattle, Washington, United States - P3_4mM | ecosystem: Host-associated > Algae > Haptophytes >...
CCAGTGAAGACCGTCATCGAGAAATCGTGTCGATGACGGTCTTGAGTGAAGACCGTCATCGACAAAACGCGTCGATGACGGTGTTCTTCACACACCGTCATCGACGATGCAGAAAAGACCCTTCGCCTTGTGAATGTGTTGTTTGTGGAACACCTTGCTATTTGAAACGTTGTCGTTTCGGCCTCAATCGCCGTTCTGTATGTCAGTTTCGTCCGCCCCCCCCCGCGCTCTATTTCGTCACACCATCACCTCGTAATCCTGGAAACATCTGTGAAAAGAAGGCCACTTGGCCATATTGGCCATAAGGAACGCTGCGATCTTGAGGACCATCCGACCGGGCTACACGACAGGCGTACGACACCTGCGACTACATCTTGAATATCACCAGGCGGATGATGACACCCCCTGCAAGCAAGCCCTGGCCCACAGCGCAGTTGCGTTGTGCCTCGGAGCGCTCGCGGCGCCAGGCTTCATCCTTGAGGCTCTCTGGATAGGGTGTGGTCAGCGCTTTCCACGCAGCTGAGAAGGAGCTGCTAGCCGACGCGTGCAGCATGCCATCGCCGTGTGCAGCCTGGGGCTCGAGGACGCTACCTCCTCGCCTTTGCAGCCGTTCGCCCTTGGCCTGGTCATATTCCTTGAGGCGCGAAAGTGCGGCGACGGAGCCCTTCTCCAATCCGCGCTTCTTCGCCGTCATCGCGACTTTCCAGAATATGCCCTCCGAGTTGCTCTTGCGCGAGCGAGCAACCTGCTTAAACTCAGCTAGGCTCACCTGGCCATCACCATCGCTATCGCCGAAGCGCATCATCGCCTTGACCTCGGCCTCGGATGCAACGATCCCGCGCTGCTGGAGGGCGAGCCGTAGCTCCGCCGCATCGATGTTGCCGCTGCGGTCGCTGTCAAAGTCGTTGAAGATCTGCTCGAGCTCCTTATCGTCCGCAGGGACCTCGAGCTTTCGGTCGAGATTGAGCTCGCTCGAGATTGAAAGCTCGCTCGAGCCCTCGCGGCCGCCTGCGGTGCGGCCCTCATCGCTGCCGCCCGCCGATGCGCCTTGTGAGTTGAAGGAGAGGGACAGCTGCCACAGGAGCTGCATGGAAGCCATGTAAGTCGGCAACACCGCAGCCGGCATCGCAGCGAAGCCTACGAAGTTGACCAGCGGCCAAACGGCACAGTCGTTGATCCAGGTCGTGAGAAAGGTCCTCTTTACTTCGGTAACTGCATTCGGCATGTCCTCGGCATCGAAGTGCGCACAGAGCGCAAGGAAGAGCCCGTCGCCCTGCGTGGCAAAGAACAACTGATCCAGTGCGCACTTGACCAACACGATCCCTGTCGTGCCAGCCATGCCGACGTGACGATCGAGTGCACTGTACCAGAATCGCATCACCCCGCCAACTTCAAATGCACCGAGCGCACTGATCGGGCCGACTCGCTGCAAGTTGAGCTTCGGGTGAGGTGAAGAGTTCAGCTGTGCAACACACTCAGCGCCCCCATACACTGCACCACCCACAATCGCATTCATAGTGATGGGCCTGTGCTCGTACAGTCGGAAGATGATTCGGCCAAAACGGTAATACATCATGGATACCTGCACCCCTCACCACGAGGTCGTGGCCCGCATTGCCTCAACCTCTTTCCAGGGGAGGTGATCCAAAAAGAGAGGGAAACTTGGGAAACTGAAAACGTCGTTACATGCCGTACAGGTAACCTAACCCCCCCCCCGGTTCAAAGACACCGGGTACCGGTAAAATGACACCGGGTGGAGCCGGGACACACTCGGGGCACACGGACAGGCGAACCTCGCAACCACAGGGGCTCCTTTTTCCCAAAAATTTGGGTTCTGAGTACAGAGTAGAGTGTATAGACTCTGAACGGAACCCGAGGAACCTTAAGTGGAACCCCCGGGCCCCGGCTGCTAGATCCCCTTCTCAAAGCTCCTCCCAGTCGTCCTGCATCCGACGTGGAGTCGCCAAGAACGGAGTTGGCTTGCCCGCAGTCGTAGGAGTCGACCGGAGCGTTTCGCCTGCCTCCTCAGTAGCCCCTCTCAGCTCAATCGCCGTGACCCTGCCCTCAAGCGCCGTGACCCTGCCCTCGATCTGGGTGACGGGGCCGCCGTGCCCTGCCGCCGCCGCACGAGTAGCCTGCACGTCTGTATGGGTGGTCATCAGGGGTATGGGCTGCGCGGGCGCCGCCACAAAGTCAAGCACAGCGAGCGTTCCTATCGCGGCGAGGCCGCACGCGTTCGCCAGGAGCGTGATGGCGGCCGAGGCGGGGAGGCCCATTCGGCGGAAATTCATAAAGCCGAGGGTACTCGCCATTCCGGAGGTGAGCTTCAGGTATGCAAAGGCAGCGCGGTGCTCATCCTCTACAGACCTGAACAGGTCGCCCACCAAGGCCATCGCGCTGCCTTGCCACGCTGCCACGCCGCCGCCGTAGCAGATGAAGCACGCAAAGAGCATGCCCAAAGGCAGCCGCCCATCATCGGAGGCAAGCTGCGCCGCTGCGAGCATAAGCCGGCACGGCACGCCAAACCCCACAGAACCTAGGGCGAGGGCCGCTGTCCGGCCCCACAAAAAGCGGTCGGAGCCCCACGCGAAGGTCGCCGCGATCACGACCGAGCTCAGCCCCGCCAACGCGTACATCCACCCCACGGCCGCGGCGCCGCCCGCGCAGACGGCGCCGGGCGCCGCCGCCGTCGCATTCGCCGCCGTCGCGTTCGCCGCCGTCGCGTTGCCCACGGCCCACGGCGGCGTCTCTAGACAGGGCTGCTGAAGGCTCTGCTTCGTCAGTACGGTGACGTGGCTCGGGAAGAAGGCGGTCGACAGGCCGTAAGCGATGTTGTACACGGTCAGCAGCAACATGCGACGATCGCACGCGACGCGCAAGAGCGCCGGGTAGCCGGGCCTGACTGGGCACCTCTGGGCGGCACGCACGAGTGTGAGCCGCGCGGTGCGGAGCTGTGGGACCGCATCGGCGCGTGCCGTCAAGCGCGCCGCGTGACGCTCGAGGGCGGCACGGAGCCCCGGCACCGCGCTCGCCCTCACCTTGGCTGGATGGCCCTCGCCTTCGCCTCGGTGTGAGTCACCGGCAAACGTCCGGATGCGCGTCATCGCGACGGTGCATAAGGCCGCGAGAACGATGAAGGACGAGAAGAGCCGAGCGCGATCGTCCGGAAACACGGTGAGCATCGTCGCCGCGAAGGGCTTGCAGAGCGTGATGACCAGCTGGAAGATGACAGCAAAAAAGCCCGCAAAGACGGAGATGGCGCGCGTCTCGCCCGTGAGCTTGGAGAGGAGCTCGGGGGTCGGACCCGCTGCCTCCGCGTATGCCACTGCGTTTCGTGTGAAGTAGACGCCCTGCGCCGTCCACAGCACCGAACCGGCGAGACCGCCGAGAGCTGCGCCAAATAACAGCCAGCCCCGCATCGCCCAGATGAAGGGCAGAAGATACACATTGTAGATGCCCATCGAGCCAACCAGTGCGTTCTTGAGGCCCGTGATGCGCACAATAGACGGCGCGAGCAGGGTGCCCAACGAAAAGCAGAAAAACAGCATGGCGTTCACATCGGCTGCCAGGTCGGGCGAAAAGAGCGCAGCCGAGAGATTGATGGCGGCGATGACGCATCCCTCAAGCCCAGCAAACGCGGAGCTCATGATGAGTCCATTTACTAAGAGCTGTCGCCGAAGTGTTGGGCTCGGGGTTGCTGTGCGAGTCGAAGGTTGTGGTGGCTCCCCAAAGAGGTCCCGGAGGGATTTGAAGGATGTCGCCGACATCATGTGGAAAGCGGGATTGAACCTGCCCGTCGGCGAGAAGCTCCACCTACCCAAGCGCACACTTTCCGCGCGGGACTTGGACTTCGTGTGTGTCCGTCTCGAAGGTAGGCTCTTCTGCATGAATAAGCGGCTCCACTGTGAACAGCAACAGAGGGCAACACTAAATATGAGCAATCTCACGAACCACCCCTCCAGGCGATGGCGAAGTCGTGAAAAAACACGGGCGGCGCGAACGGCATGACCGTCCTGCGCTTTCGTGCGTCGCTCGCCGGCACACGCAAGCTCTCGCTCACGTATTACACCGAAGCTGATAAGACGGGCGGCGAGGCCAACACTCTCGAGATCCGAGAGCGCTTGCCAGACGGAAACGAGCAGCTGCTCGTCCGCCGCATGCGCGTACCGTATGGACGTGGCTTGAAGGAGGATTCGGCATTCAGCTTCCACCCATATGGTGGCGCTGACAGCAATGACAGGCCTTCACGACATCAGAAACTCAACTGGCCGGCTGCCGTGTCCGAGTGCCTTCTGCAGCCCGAGGCCATCCGCATTGGCGAGACGTTGAGGATTTACGGTATGCCGTTGGCGATCACCGCTGCCGCCGACGCTGCGACGCACGAGTGGCTAACAAGCCATGGACTTCCTGCGGGCCCACCTCCAAACGAGCACAATGTAACGGAGGACGAAGATAGCAAGGCGCGCGCTATGGCATACGCGGCGGCTGGCGCGACCGCCGAGGGCGCGATTTACGGTGGCGAGTATGGCGCAGCGGTGTGCCAGCGGGCGGCCGCCGTCGCAGCGAGCCGGCAGCTCCACGGCGACCCGACTCTCGACGAGCTGAAGCGCTTTCGTGCGGCGCAGAGGCGTGGGAAGCACCCCGACCCCGTAGAGGCGGAGCGTCACTCGCGCTCGCTCCATTTTGGCGATCGCGCAGTCCATTTCCGAGCAGTCGGGGCCAACGCCGGCGAGCCGCGCCACTTCTTCCTCGCCTTCTTCCTCGCGGACGACACGCTCCAGGTACACGAGGTCTTCGGCGCGGACGTTGAGAGGCTCAGCGGCGGGGGCGCAGGCCCAGCGGGCACGCGCCCCGAGCGAGTGGCCCTGCTCCGACGGCTCCGCGCGCCAAATCGCGAGTCCGCCTCGGGGTTCGTCGAGCTGCGCGATCTGCGCATCGGAGCCGTCGTACCGATCCAGGGCGTGCCCTTGCGGCTCGTGGCATGCGAGCCGTCAAGCCGTGCCCTTCTCGAGGGGCTCGCCCGCGACGGCGCGCTTGGCTTGGGCGCGTCGTCGTGGCAGCTCGGCGAAGATGCGCAGCTGTGGAATGCGAAGGAAGAGGCGAGCGTGCAGCGTGCGGCGCAGGCGCAGGCCGCGCGTGAGCGGGCCGCGGAGACGGCGAGGGCGCTGCAAGCCGTGGCGGAGACGTTTGCCGCGCTCGCCGCACAACAGGAGGCAAAGGCAGCCGAGGCCAAGGCGAAGGCGATGGCGGACGCCGCGGCGGACCTTGCTCGTATGCACGCTCTTCGGCGAGCCATGGGCCCTATGGGCACAACGGCCAGGGCGCACTCGGTTGACATGGCCATTCGGCAAGCCCGCGTGCAGGGCCAGGCTGCAGGTGGGCGCGTAGGCAGCGAGCGAGAGCCGAAAAAGAGCATCGAGCGCGTCTTTGGCGGCGACCTCGCGCCTCTGCCGCTCCGCGTCGGCCTCTCGAAGCGTCACAACCCACCCGTCGCCGACACGATTGCGCGCCTCTTTGGAAGATCTTCCGTGCCGACGGCCACCGCAGCCCAGGAGGAGCCCATCTATGTAGTTGAGGTGGATGGTGGTTAAAGCATTCGGAGTACACTCAGTTTGAAATCGGGGTAATGACCGGACGAAGGATCGACGAGGTGAATGGGCTGCACAAATCCATCCCTCCCCTACCCCCTTGCGCCTTGGGTTAAATTGTAGTATTATGCGGACAATGCCGGTACTTTCGCGTGCGTCCCGGTCGGACCGGTGCCGCGTCGGGGCATGCGCGTCGGGTCTTGATCCGGGTCGGGTGTCGAGTGAACACGCCGTGTATCGTCTAGGAAAACCCGCACAGACTCACATCACAGATCACACACCCCACGGACAATGACTACACGCACCATGGTGGTACAATTGGGCGGGTACCAGCGGTTAGAAGCGAAGGGAGACCGGCCCATGGTGTGTGAATACGACAATCGTCACATCCCGCGGCTTGTCGAACGTTTACCCTTTACCGGTTCAAAAACACCGGGGGGAGCCGGGACCACTTACCAGTAAATGAGTTCCCGGCTCCCCCGGGTGTCTTTTTACCAGTAAATGAGTAAATGACCCTAACATGACCCTAACATGGAGCCCCCCGCGCTCGCGCGCGCCGATGGCTTCCGCTGCTGCTGCTGCTGCTCAACACAACGCGCACACGCTCCGGACCCCCAAGCACGAGAGCCACTCTCACTACCGGTAAAAAGACGCCGGGGGGAGCCGGGACTGAAACAGTCTACCGTAGTATGGACGGAGGTGTGGCCGACACCAGCCCGTTTGAGCTTTAGCTTGCGACAACAAGTGTCGATTGGTGTGCGTACCTCGGTCTCGGAACGCTGCCGAACCACGTGCAATACCACTCGACGATGTTATGATGTCACATGCGATGGCGGCGTCAAACGACGACGATAACGTGACGAACAGCCTTGGACTCCGCAGCGAACGTCAGGAGATGCTCGTCCCCAGCAGAAAAACATATTCTGACACGCTTAAAATTGCAGCCTTGTACGCCGGACGCTGGTTTGGGCCATCTGCATTTGCGCACGTTGCACGTGAGCACCTGCAGCACATCATTCGTCCAAACTCAATGGATGTTTTCCTGACAGTCGATCCCACCTCTTGGTGCGTAGCACCCAAGCACGCTCGCACGGCTTACCTAGAAGGCGATTTTGCGACCGCCGAGCATGAGCTGACCCGCCAAGCGAGGGTGCTCTTCGATTTCTGGCCCAGGCTGCACGTGGCGCTCGTTTCGGCAGAGGATCCGACAACGCCGCATAGTTACGGCGGTCGTGCAATGGACGCCATGAGAGCCGCCGTTGGTGGAAGAATCAACCCGACAACTGGCGCCCCATTGGTAAGCGGACATTCGATTAGCCGAGCGCCCGTCTTCATGTACAAGTGGTTCCCGCAGTATGATCACGTCGCCAAGTCGGAGCTGCTGCGCCGTGCCTTTGGCCCTCATGACGTAATCGTGCGGTTGCGGCTCGACGTGTCTCTAACTGTGCCGATTACTTTTCTCGCGCTCCGCGGCGGTTTGGTGCGCGTCGTGGGCAATCACTCGGCGGTCGTGCTCCTCATGCGACGTGATGACCCAACGCAGCGCCCCCAGCCCACCTCGAGTGACACATCGAGCGCTTCTGCAGCATCGGCCACGAGCGCACCTTGGCCTCCGGAGATTGGGGTCGTCGGCTACTACACCCAGATCGAGCCAGCTGCACGGATGGACATGCGTCCCTGCAAGGCTCCGCATCAGCCCTGGTCGATGAGCGGTCAGCTGAGAAGCGAACAGGCCATGGGCCAGGCTGTTCTGGAGTGCCCCAAAGGAGCGAAAATGCGTTGGCAGTGGTCAGACTGGTTGCAGATAGGGACTCCACGCTCGATGGCGCACTTAGCCAGCATGACGGCCGACCGCAAGATATTCTATACGAGCAACACCCTCGTGCGCTGCTTTGGATTGTGCCAGGAGGAGCAAACGGCCCTTCATCTCGAAGCGCGCGGGGTTCGACTGCTCATGTTGAATCTACCAATCGCTATGGTGATGGCCAAGGCTATCCCATGCGGCTGGTCGCCGCTCCTCAACGACAGCGAACTCATGAAACAGCATAAGATCCCAGGCTCCTTTTTCTTCCCGTGCACGTCCCCGACGCGGCCGCCAAATTCACATGCGAGGGGGTGTACCATGGTGCCGCCGCCGCCGCCGCCGCCGCCGCCGTTACCTCCGGTCCTACGCACACGGTGAGCGAATGTACTTTAGTCAAAATTAACGACATCGTTGCGACAAAAGTCTCACGCACGGAGTCACGGCTCACGGGTTCCTCGCGTGTAACGTGTTGTCTTCTTGTCTAGATGGACACGATAACGGATAAGGCCCCAAGATACACGTCTGCAGAGCGCCATGCATGTGTCGATAGGTTCACAGATCCAAAAAGGATGGCGTTGTCGGCTGTCAAGGCAGGCGTTGGATTTAATTACTTTTTAAAGCTGATGTTCAACACAACGCGCATGCATTTCATGGCGTGTGCATCGGAGGGTCGGACGATCCCGCCGTCCTCTCCTCCCTCGCATGCCGCCCGCTAAGAACCAAAAAATCTGGAACGACGACCTCATAAGTGCGTGCGAGGCCCGCCGCGCCCAGGCTTCGGCAATGGGCTCGAGCCACGAGTTCCAGTGGATCAACGCCAAGAGCAAGATCGAGGGCACAGCCAAGAAGATCTACATCACGTCCACGGACTCGATCAAGAATCTGCCCGACGGCCTGAGTAAGACCGTCGTCCACTACCTTGAGCGGGTGATCCGCGGTCAACTCGACGCGACGACTCCGCAGGGAAGCGGCCGTGGCAGCGGCAGCAGTGGCGGCACCAGTCGTGGCGGCGGCGGCGGCAGCTCAGGCCTCGTCTCTTCAGACGAGCCGCCGCTCCTGCGCACTATGAAGTACCGAGAGGGTTCATACGCCATTCTGCGTGCCTTTCACGATCACGGCGGCGCGGTGCTAACCAAGGCGCAGATCATCCGCGCCGCTCAGCCGTACTGCAACGTCGCGATGGAGCTCAACTACCACGCAGCGGGCGGTCGTGCGGCGATGATGAAGCAGGGCTGGGCCTCCATCAGCACCCTCGAGAAACACAGGTTGGTCGACCGCGATAAGGGCGCCCTGGACTTCACCGCCCATCGCGTGTACAAGACGAGCGTCGACCAGTGGGCACTCACCGATGCGGGCCGCGCCTTCATCCCGCTCATGCTTGCCAAGTTCAGCGGAGGCGGCAGCGGTAGCGGCAGCGGTAGCGGCAGCTTCGCTGGCGGCGGAGGCGGCAGCGGTAGCCGCAGCTTCGCTGGCGGCGGAGGCGGCAGCGGTAGCGGCAGCTTCGCTGGCGGCGGCGGCGGCGGTGGCAGTCGCTGGAACGAAGACGACGCTGAAGACGGCGCTCGAGACGACGCCGTTTCGCGCAGTCGGTATCGACAGCCACCAGGTCCGATTCCACCGGACCGGCGGGTCCCTGGAGCCGGCCCCGACCCTGGCCATGACTCCGACCGTGACACGAGTACCCATCCGCCTTACACGCCCGCTGTCGCGGGCACCAAACGGCCCGCAGGGAGCACCGCTGGTCCCCTCCCTCCTTCCAAGCGCTCAGCCCACTCGGTAGGGGGCACCGTGTTGGGCGTCGTCTCGGGAGCCTCGAGCTACGCGTTGGGCAGCGCCGCGTTGGGCAGCGGCAGCGGCAGCGCATCATGCGCTGCCGAGAGCGACCCTCGAGCAATGGCACGGCTTGCTGCGGAGCGACGCGCGCGGGCAAACGAGCCGCCGCCGCCGCCACGGCCCTTCTTTCAACAGCCCTCCTTTGCAGCGACCGGCTCGCTGCTCGCCGCCACCGCGACGGCAACCGCAGCTGCGGTGTCCCTCGGCAGGTGGACCTGCGCCGTGTGCACGTTCGCAGACAATGTTTCGTTGATGGCCGTCTGCGAAATGTGCGATACGCCCGCGCCGCCCGCCGCCGCGCCGCCCGCCGCGCCGCCCGCCGCGCCGCCCGCCGCCGCGCCGTCGGCGGCTCGCAAGGCCCCCATGGCGGCTTCAGCGGGCACGATGAAGACCTTGGTGGAGCTCTCCGACGATACCGACGAAGAGGAAGAGAGCCAGCTGTTGGCGGCTGCCAAGGCCGCGTCGCTCCGGGCGCACGTCGGCGGCGCCTCGGTCGAGGAGATCACAACGTCATCTGAGATCACAACGTCATCTGAGATCACGCTTCTCGTCGACGAGCGCGAGCGCACGATGAACGCCAACCCGCTCTCCATCTTCCTGCGGGTGCACAAGGAGCTCGAAAACACGGAGCAGCCATGGCGAGCTGAGCGCCACCAGCTCGCCCTCGGTGACTTTGCGTGGATACGCGGCGGCGGCGGCGGCGGTAGGGCGGGCGCAGACGACGCGCCGCCGAGCGGCGTGCCGGCCGACGCGCGCATGCTTGACCTACTCATCGAGCGCAAGACGATTGGGGACCTCGTTGGCCGCTCGGCCAAGGGCCATCATCTCGAGCAGCTCCGTCGCATGCAGCGCGCGCCGCTCAGCCGTTACGTGCTGCTCCTTGAGGGCGATCTCTACAGGGCCTCTGCGCATACCGCGTACGACGCGCCCGAGCGCACCGAGCGCGGCGTGCGTGAGCGTGACGTTGTACAGACGGCTGAGGATACGCTCGCGCTGCTCGCTCGCCTCTTCATCGATTTGCAGCACGTGGCCCGGCCGCTGCAGTCGCAGGATAACATTCATACTGTCAGGACGCTCGCTCGCCTCACCTGCTTGCTGGCCACCGAGGGTGGTGACGGTGGCGGGGGCGGGGCCAGCGGCGGGAGCGGCCGAGGAGCGGCCGACAGACCAGGGACAGCGCGGATGGCGTGCACCTCGATGCCCTCTCTCGAGGCGTTCAAGCGACTCAGCGCCAAGCCGAAAGAAGAGGGCGTGCATGGCAGCGAGCTCAAAGCGTCCCTGGCGAGTGCAGGCCTCGACCCAGATGTCGCACGGCTCGTCTTGCAGCGCTTCGGTGATGTAGAGAGCTTGCGCACGGCCTGGCGTGGCTGCGCACCCGTCTGCCGCGTGCAGCTGCTCTGTCCCGTGCTCCATCCCGCCGTCGGTGAGGAGCATGAGCGACGCTGCTTTGAGGGTGTCACGGCCCGCTGCTGCCAAGCGAGCGCTCGGATCCTACGCATTCTCGAATCGGTCCGAAGCGCCAGCTCACTCACACCCGCGCCCCAGGCGCCGCCGCGCGCCTCTGGCGGCTCCGGATCCACTGCCATCGATCTCACCGATGATCTGGTCAGTGGGGATCCAGCGGCGGAGGAGGTGCTCGACCAGGGACCGTCACATTCCCCACGACGGCTTCATGTGCTCCTCTGTTCACAGTCCCTCGCCGATAGTCTGCCGCGCACGCGGGGCTCCGAAGAGCGCGTCGTCGCCGTGCCCACGCCCGCGGCGGCGGCGGGCGTGCGCTGGGTGCGGCTGCATTCATCGCAGGATGTACGCCGCTCGGAGGCGTACGCCGTGTACCTGGTCGACGTGGACGTAGTCGAGGCCTGCCTGGGCCGTCTGCGGCGCAAGCTCTCGAGCGCTGAGGTCCACGCAATCGGCGACGGCGAGCGCGCCTCCGCTGCCCTTGCGCACGCCGCACGCCGCCTCGCCGGCATGATTCTGGAGAGGCTGCCGAGATTGCCCGGACCGCCGCCCGTGCGCACGCTCGTCGTGTTCGTTGGCCTCCATAGAATCCCACGACACAACGGGCGCGGAACTGCGGACGGCGGCGCCGGCGCAATGGATACGCCGTTCGTGCCGTACGTAAAGCCTCTCGTGCACACGTGCATGGGCGCACTTCTCCTCGAGCAGCCAGCGATGCGAGTGTTCCTCGCAACGACCGAGGCGAAGGCGCTCGAGTTCGTGCACATCGTCTCGCAGGTCTGCGTAGACGAGGCCCTTCTCAGCCAAGTTGGGTCACATGTTGTCTAAGCACGGAGGTGGCGACGACCGAGGAGGACACTTTTGGCACGGATGCTCGCACGGGACTTTCCCCGTGGCGGCGCCCGCTGTTTCGGTCTGACCATTCCTTGGTCATTCTTTGGAGACGGCGTGCCCGGCGGTGCTGCGCGGACTAGGGAGGGCAACACACGGTACAGGCTACGACAGGCTACAGCCCGGTCGTGTAGTGCAGTGTCCTACGTAATGAGCTGTCATGTACGGTAAAGCGCTCACAGCACGCGCATGGCCATGGGTTGAATCTAACGTTAACGATTCGTGTTGGGTGTCGTCCATCGTCTCATGTCCGCATGCTACTGCCCGGCGCTCACTCACTCACTCACCTCACTCACTCACCTCACTCACTCACGCGTTTGTGTTTCACAGTTGCAGTTATAGGAGTGTTTCTGATGCGGGGGCCGATTTTGATTCATGCGGTCGTCGCCTTCTCTCTGCTCGCGCTGACGGAGACCTTTTTATTGCAACCACGCCGCGCTCTCGCCGGAGGTGCCGCCTCGGTTCTGACTTACCACGCGCAGACGTTTGGCGTTGGTGTGGTGCCTGCGGCGGCGGCGGTTGGTCTGGCCAGCGGCGTGGCACTTCCGGCGTGGCGGTTGCCGCTGTACTGCGGCGCCTTCGCAGGCATGAGCTCAGCCCACCTGCTCAGCTGCCAGCTTGCAGCTCTTGCTGGAGGCATCGCCAGTGGTTACGTCTTGCCGCTCTTTGATGCCAAATCACACTTTGTCGGCCACGGTGGCCGGCTCGGTTATGCCGCAATGGTGGCAACTGCGCTGACGTGGGCGTCGTTTGTTGTCTCGGCTGGAGCGGCGCAGCTGAACATTATGACGCTGCCACCGCCAAGACCGGCACACCTCATAGCTTCACTCATTGGCCCGCAGGTGGGCGCGCTGGCGACGAAAGCGCTGATGGATGTGGTGCTTAGGCTGAGTGACACCCTTGGGCCAGTAAAGGTGCGCCTCGGCAACAGCGTGAGTGCGTCGAGCGCGATCGGGCTACTCTTTGCGTGGTGTCTGCCGGCGGCATGGCACGCACCGGTCTTCCTCGGCTCGTTCGTGTCTATGAGCGCTCCCGAGCTGCTCGTCTCGTATGTGCAGGTTGCTGGAGCGGCAGCTGTGGCGGCCCTCATCGGTATGTTCCTCAGCGCATCCTTTGTCGGCTTTGGAGGCCGGATCGGCTTCAGCGCCGTGCTCGGCGTCGCAGCATGGTTGCGCATACGATCAGCCGCAGGCGCGGCGCTGCGACGCTTTGGCGCGCAGTTCCGTACGACGACTAACCATGAGTAAGCTCGTGAGCGTGAGTGAGTGAGTGAGACCCGTACCCCGTATTGTTCCACGGTGTGTCTATGTCTCAATAACTCACTCACTCACTCACTCACTCACTCATGAGTAACCCGTAACTGTATCCAGGCGCGCCGCCTCTTCGCCAGAAGCGCCAATCCAAGTTAGGAACTTCAGGCTTTATGACTCGCGCAGGCGCAATTACAATGCCCTCATCTAGGATTTCTAGGTGTGCTTCCCAGGCCTTGAACTTGAACTACTAACTTGAACCAAGCCGCGGCTTGCCCCGCTCCCTGTGGGGAAACGTGCAGGGCGTGCCCCGCGCAACTAAACACTTGCTTTCCTTGGTCAGAAAGGGAGCCATGTTTGCCTCGAACAGTGGCTTCCACCCATCTTCTGCCACCGCTAACAATGACCCCACCCTTGCCGAGATGATGGCCGCCTGCCGCTCCGAGGCATACATGGCCGCGTTTGAGGAGAACGGTTGGGATGATCCGGTTTTCCTCTTCACTCTGGGCAAGCGCGAGCTGGAGAACGTGCTCTCTGAATGCGGAATGAAGCCAGGGCATGCCAATAAGTTCCTCTGTTTATTTGAGCTCTTCAAAGCCGAGCGTCAGACCCAACAGTCTACGCTGTTTGCCCTCACCGGTCCCTACAACACGTCAGCGGCCGCCGCCCTTCCGCAGCCGCCTGCGTCATGCAGCCCCTCCGCAGTTTCAACGGCCGCAACTAAGGCCCCTCCGGCAGGTAGCGGGCGCGGGCGCGGCCGTGGGCGTGGGCGGGGGGCAGCGCGCGCGCGCGGCGGTGGCAAAGTGTCGATGGCAGAGCTCTACCGTCGGGCGGACGAGGCGAGCGCGCCCACGATGGGCGAGCTGCTCGAGGTCGAGGTGGCTGACTTGGATGGCCCAGCGGTGAGCTGGAAGCCCGCGAAGGTGATCGAGCGGCTCGGTGCCGGCCGCTTCCGCGTGATGGTCCACGCTGACGAGGCCTTTGTCGAAGAGTTTGGCATGGAAGACCTCAACAAAGAGTGGCGACGGGTGCCCGAATCTGCGATGTCGAGCGTGCACGCCGCATACAAGGCAGCCAAGGGGTGGGCCGTGCAGCAGCAGCAGCAGCTTCTAGTCCCGCCGGCGTTGGCGACGGGCCACTTGCCGCCTCTGCTGCCCGCGACGGCGCGCGGCACCAAGCGCAAGGCAGACGCGATCTCGCCCGCAGCCCTTGTACCCCTCCCTTCGAGCGCCGTGACCTTGATTAACCCCAAGCTTACCGGCCTCGACTCGATGAGCGTCGTCGCGAGCACCTCGGCGGCCGCGGCGGCGGCTCAGCTCAAGGCGCACGCCAAGGCGGCGGCCAAGGCGGCGGCCAAGGCGGTGGCCAAGGCGGAGGCCCTCGCCGCACGCCGGGAGGCGGCTGCCATGGCAGCGGCTGAGCGCGCTGCCAAGCGCGAGGCGGCTCAGCGGGCCGCCGCGGCTGAGCGCGCGAAGCTCGCGCTCGAGGAGGACTGGGCGCGGGCGGCACGCCTGAACGCACACGGCCGAATCGTCCTCCAGAGGAGCGCGGACGGTGACGTGGCGCACGGTGAAGTGGCGGACGTTCTGGGGGCCGTCCAGGTCGCTGCTGACGAGGATCAGTCCGCCGGCAACGACTTGCGGACGGTCGGCGCTATCGTGTGGCTGACGCGGGACGCCGGTGTGAGTGCCACATACGGCCGCGACGACTGGGCGCCGGCGGACTTCCGGGTGTGCGTGCATGCTCGCACCTCGACGGCCTTCGACGCGAGGCCCGTGCCACCCGGCACCCAGTGGCTCCATCAGGCACCACTGAGCCACATCGATCGCCTCCAGTTGACGAAACGCGAGCTGCGCAAACACGATTTCCTACGGCGCGATCTGGTGCGTCAGCAGGCGCGCGAGACGATCGTGGCTCCCCGTACCGCTCGCCGGCCAGCCGGAGCTGCCGGCGGAGCCGCTGCCGGCTCGCGTGCGCTGGTGGTGCATCGAGGGGGAGCGCGCGTGACCGCTGAAGACCTGCCCGAGGACCTTCGAGACTCGGTAGAGGCAGTCGCCGTCTGGTCGGCAGCGGCCGAGATGAAGCGTCACAAGTACACCGCGCAAGACCGGTGGGTGCACGGCTGGCGCATCCGCTTTGTGCTGCGCTCGAACGCAGCGGGCGGCTCCGGGGACATTTACATTCGGTCGCCCGACATGAAGCCGGAGACGCTTCAGAACAAGCACGACACTGTCTGCATTCGTTCGTTCGTCCACCTGGCTGCCAAGTTGCGCGCGCGCAAGGCCGATGCAGCGCTCGCCGACGGGCACGTCCGAGCCACCGTCATCTGTGCACCTGGTGGGATTGTCAAGCTCAAGCTCGATGTCATGGGCCCGGCCGCTGCTGACTCCTTGGCCGCTGCGGACGCACCGTGGCTGCAGCGGGGGAAGCAGCGGCGACTGCAGCCACGGCCGGCACGGCCGCTCGCGCTCCCTGCACCACCGTCCACGCAGCCCACCACGTCCACCGGCACGGGGAACGATGGGAGCGGGGCGGCGGGCGCCAGTCGGGGTGCGCCAGCCGAGGCAGAGTGTGACGAGATGGAGGTGGAGGAGGTGGAGGATGTCGACTCGGAGGAGGTGGAGGAGGTGGAGGAGGTGGAGGTGGAGGAGGTGGAGGTAGGGGTGGAGGTGCAGGATCAGGTAGGCGATGTCGATGAGGGTGCCAATCCGGCCATACACGTGGAGGAGGCGCTGCCGCTGCCGCCGAGCACCTCAGCAGGCGTGGCATCGTCGTCTCCGATGGAGGAGTCGATGGAGGGACCGATCGGGGTCACCAGATTCGATCTCAATCCGTCAGACGAAGAGTAATGCTGTGAGCGGGGAGTAGTTGTGGAAGGGAGGGAAGAGGGAACGCAGTAGGAAGGGAAGAGTGAGGGAAGAGGGAACGAGGGGGCGGAAGGCTGTAAGGGTGGGCGGCTCCGGGCCTCCGGCCCTGCCCCCCCCGCCGGCCCTGGGCGGAAGGGCGGGCCGCTGCGCCTGTTGGGCACCGCCACAGGGGGCCTGTGTGTAAACAAGCGGAAGGGCGCCCTGCGGAAGTGGCGGGACAGCGATCGAGGACGTCGTGTTAGTGTTGAGATGAGTGAGTGTGAGCGACTCTCGTCACTCTCCACTCTGCGTCGCCGTTGGTCGCGATGACACGACACACGACGTGCCACATCTCGACGTCACCGCGCACGCGCGCAGTCACGATCCCGGCACGCGGCAGAGTCGACGGCGCGGTGCGCGGTGTCATGTTCGATATCGCCGGTACGCCGTATACGCTATCGCTCGTATGCGGTATGGAGGAGGGCACGATCCGAGACCGAGTCGATAACAGTGAAATTGCAAAACTCATCCTCAAAACTCATCCGATCCGCATCCCGCGCGTCGCATGTACCCGTATCGCGTATAATGTCACCGGGCGACGCACACGCCACACCGCCACACCGGGGGACCCCCGCCGACCGGCCAGCAAAACGCTAACAACTCGAGACGTGCATCCAAGCCGCACATATTCTCAACCCGTGACAGGAACGCACTTCACACACACCCGAGGCCATCCGATCACGGTGGGTGCCAAAATACCCATATGCCAACTCAGGTGTCAGGCTTAGAACACAACGTCGGAATCCCTGGCGCCGCCGACAGCAAGCAGATCATTGGAAGGCGCGCCCTTGGCAGATTCCTTGGCAGCCAACTCAGCCTCCTTTGCCATCGACTCCTTTTTCCTCGCGAGCATGTCCTTCTTTTTCTTGTCCTGCGAACGTTTTAGCCGGAAGAACTCCTCGCGCTCGAGCTCGTCGAGCTCCGACTTTATGTACTCGACAGTATTGGCGATCTTGGGGATCACTACGGTGTCGAGCGCGTTGACACGGCGCGAGGTAACCTTGATGGCCTCGTCGAGGATCATGAAGGAAGTCTGCAGTGTTGCGAGTTGCACGAGCACGTCCACTGCCTTGGCGAAGGTGCTGCGCGCTTTGGTGATCTCCCGCCCACCCTTAGAGAGCCCTGTCAAGACAAGCCCCTCCTTCCCGTCAGAGACCTCGATGGCCTTGAAGACTGGCACTTTGACGCCCGCAATGTTGTCCACTCGGATCTCCACGCGCCTCTGAGAAGGGCAACCAGGGCGAGGGCGGGGCTGAGGGCGGCGGCGGGGCTCGGTCCTCGCGGTGACGAGGGGAGGACACTAAACGAGTCCTCTGCGAGAACTCGGGGGTCCACGAGGAGATCTTGCGAGAGAACACGGGGCGCCCCAAGGCGTGGCGTGCGCGCGCGCTGGGTTCGGCCGCCAGCCACTCACGCTCGCCGATGTTACCGACTCCTTGACCATCACGTTGACGTCGCCCGCCGCATACTTGACCTCTGCGAGCGCAAAGTTGCCCTCACGGAAGGCCGCACCCATGTCCTCCTTCGCCTGAAGGATGTTCTTCAGGAGCGCACGCAGCCGCATCGTGAGCGCGTCGGCCTTCTTCTTGAGAAGAGAGTGGCCTTTCTTCGCGCCGGTCAGCTTGACCTTCATCACCTGAAGGTTTTGCCTAGTTGGGAACACAGCAAGACGTGCCGCCGCCATGGTGGTGGAGCGAAAAGGGCTCTGGCCGCGGGGAAGCCTGCGAACGACGAGAGGGCGTGCGCGTGAGCTCACGTCCTGCCCCGCCAAGCCACCCTGAGAAGGCCCTGGACACGCGCCATAATTCGAGTGCCGCCACCTGCGTCTGCGCGGCCAGAGTCGCGAGACGGCGAGAGAAAGAATCACAGCCGATCAAGTTTGAAGGTGTGAATTACGCAACACTGAAGGATGTACTCCAGATGGCGAGCGCGACACGACTGGCTTGCACATATTAAACAACACTGAAACTAATAATCCCGGTCAGCGCGGGGCAGCGTCGCATTCGGCGGCGATTGCGGCGGCGGCGGCGCCTTGCCGGACAGCTTGAGCGCCACCCACTGCGGGATCGGGTGGGCTAGCGAGGCCAGGTAGATGCGCAGGCATGCTGTGAGCGGGATGGCAAGCACCATTCCGGTGATGCCCCAGACAGAGCCGTAGACCAGGATGGCCATCAGGATAGCTACCGGGTGCAAGTTGGTCGCGTCGCCCAGAATCTTAGGCTCGAGAACGTCCTTGGCAAAGACGTTGTTCAAAAATGGCACGATGAACGCGACGATCGACTGCGTGGGCGTGAAGGACGGGTCAAGCCCGACGAGCGGCATCGGCAGCAGCACCGCGCCCATGCCGCCGACGTTTGGGATGAAGTTGAGGAAGAAGGTGAGGACCCCAAAAGGGAGCCACAGCCCCTGCAGCCCCACAGCGCACAGCACGGCGGCATGGCTGCCCCCTACGTAAGCCGAGATGCAGCTCTTCCCTCGGATGTACGCAAAGATCTGCCTCTCGACGCGCTCGGACACGGGGTCGCGTGCACCGTCGCCATCCGTAGAGTGCGGCAGCAGCATAAACATCAAGAACAAAATGATGTACAGTAGATCCTCGGCAATGTGCGCCGCCGTCCCAAGGAGCGAGAGGATCAGAGATGTGACCGACACGTCCGCAACGAGGTGCGAAACCATCTCGCGCGCCTCCTGGCTGAAGCTGTGGTTGGCGTCCGTCCGGTTGATCGAATGGAAGCTGCCCGTGCTTGTCTGGCCAACGTAATCCTGAAATTTCGCCACCTCCGTGAAAGCCATCTCAAGCAGCATATTGACGCGCGCGCTGTACATGGATGAGCGCGCTCGGAAGGTGTAGAGCGCCTCTAGGAGCACGAGGCCAAGTACAAAGAGGATTACGCAGCCGATGAGGAAGGCGAGGAAGACGGCGGCGATGCGCGGCAGGCGGCAGGAGTTCGATGCGCCGCGGCACGACAGCAGGTCGACGAGCGGCGAGAGCAGGTACGAAAGCGCGAGAGCGAGCACGAACGGGACCAGTATGCTGTGAAGCCGGTCCATGCCCGAGTAAATGACGCTCGCCGCGATCACCATCAGGCAGGCAGTCATGATGTAGTAGCCTGAGCGCGTTTCCTTCAGCCGATGCTCCGACAGCTCCGATTCGACGCTGTCGCTGAGCAGGGGCTGCGCGAGCAGGACTGCGCGACCAGGTGTGTGCATCGGCAGTCGGCCCACGAGCAAAGCGGTGAAAGGGCGAAGCGGTCGCGTTTTGGTGGGCGAGCAACGGTCTTCATACCGCCAAAAAAGGCCCACGGCAGCCTGCCCCCCCGCAGGTGCCCCCGACAGGACAACCTCCCCCGCTTGCACACCACCAGGACCCCACAGCAAGGTTCCTCAATACAACATTGTAGGACTTGTGTTGCCACGTGGCCGCTGCGCAACCCGCTGCGCAACTCTTGGCCCGTGGCGCTCTCGGGCGCTTTGCAACACCCCCTCGTACCCCCTTGGACATCAAATGCCCTATCCCGATACTGTTTCGGAAACGGAACAAAGTATTAGAAAGGCCCGACAGAGGGGCTTCATTTTCGTTCATTTGTCATTCCGCAGAAGGAAATCTCGTAATCTTGCCGAAGGAGACGGACGGTCCTCGCCGTCGGCAACCTCCCGCAACGTGTGAGGACCACCGGCAAGATGACGAGACCTGAACCATCCACGTGCCCGCCCTCCGAGGTGCATGTCACGCTGTCGACGCCCGAAGGCCTGCGCCTACGCGTCCCTGATGGCACCAATGGCTGCGAGCGTGCACCAAGTCGCACGGACACACCTGATTCTGTGGTCAGTTCGATCAGCTCCACGCAGCGCAAAGCTCGTTCCTACACACCCGGGCCCATTCGAGTGCGCTTCTCGGCGCTCAAGGACATCCTGGTCGTGCTGCGCTTGCGCTACATGTCGTCGCTCTACTATCTCTCGTGTGTTGGCTTCGTCATCCAATTCGGGCTCTGGGCATACCACAAGCCCGAGGTCGTCGTGCACATTCCGAACGAGACCGTTGCCGACGCGTGCGCACAGCTTTGGGCAGAGCTGCGCGGTCTACTGCCTCTCTTCTTGGTCATGGTCGGCTCATTTCTGATGCGCCGCGACAAGTCCGTCTATCTGCTCGACTTCGCGCTCTTCGAGCCTCCAGCGGAGTGGTGCTTGACACGTGAGAACATCATGACGATACTGAAGAACGCGGGCAAGATCGCGGGCTCCTTCGAAGAGACGGAACTCGAGTTTATGCGCAAGGTGCTCGTCAATAGCGGCACGGGCGATTCCACATCGTGGCCGCCCGGGATCACTCGGTGCCAGCAGGACGGTGTCCCGCAAGACCAGACAATGAAGGCGGCGCGCGAGGAGGCGGATACGGTGATCTGCTCGTGCCTCGAGAGCCTCTTCGACCGTACGGGAGTGCAGCCCAAGGAGGTCGACTTCTTCATCATCAACTGCTCACTGTTCAGCCCCACGCCCAGCCTGTGTGCGATGGCATGCAACCGCTTCCAGATGCGCTCGGGCGTGAAGACGTTCAACCTGAGCGGCATGGGCTGCTCAGCCTCGCTCATTGCCGTCGATCTCGCAGCCGAGCTACTCCAGAACAATCCAAACTCGCTCGCGATCGTTGTCTCGACGGAGCTGATCACCCAATCGCTCTATCACGGCGCGGAGAAGAGCATGCTGCTACAGAACACCTTGTTCCGCTGCGGTGGCGCCGCCATCTGCCTGACCAACAAGCCGCGCCTCGCCGGGCGCGCGCGCTACCGGCTGCGCCATCTGGTGCGCACACAATGCACGGACGATGACTCGTACGGCGCCGTCTACCAATGCGAAGACCCCAAGGGCGCTTCAGGTATTCGCCTCTCCAAAGAGATCGTCAAGATTGCGGGCAAGTGCATGACCAAGAACCTGACGCAGCTCGGTCCCCTCGTGTTGCCCATCTTCGAGCAGGTGCGCGTGCTCGGCTCCATCGTGCGCCGCAAGCTCAAGGGCAGCGGCAGCGGAGCTGTGTACGTGCCCTCCTTCCGCTCGGCCGTCCACTACTTTTGCATTCACGCCGGGGGACGTGCCGTGCTCGACGGCATTGAGAAGAACCTTCGCCTTCTCCCTGAGGACCTTGAGGCGTCGCGCGCGGTGCTGCACTCGCAAGGGAACACCTCCTCCTCGTCCATCTGGTACGAGCTGCGCTACATCGAGGAGCATAAGGACCTGCGGCGCGGGCATAAGATCCTTCAATTAGCCTTTGGCTCGGGCTTCAAATGCAACTCGGCCGTCTGGACGCGCATGCGCTGAGCAGGCGTGCGCGCGCAAGGACGATGAAAAGGGACTGATTTCCTCGAGGTTCCCGCTTCCCGGTGTCGGAAATTCCTATACATGGCGAAAACGAACGGCAGTGAATGAGTTGCGACGATGAATTGGATGAGGAGAGGATCGAAATGATCGTGTTCGTGTGTCTGTGAAGTGAAACCGCTTCATGAAACAAACTTTATGAAACCGACACGGCGGTACATGTAAAACGTCCCTGGTCGTGCGCCCTGGAAATCGTGAGGATGCCTCTCGCAACCTCGGCCGCCGGCGGGCTCACACGGTCCGATTCGAAGGACCTCTGGCTCCACCATGGCGTAGGACGCTCTCCGACCAAGCCGCAGCGAGCAGTGCTCGGCCCGCTCGTCTTTGAGGTTGGTGAGGTGCTGAAACGCAGTCCCGCTCCAGCTTTGGGCCCAGTGATGTGGGCCGTTCCGTCCACGGATTCGGCAAACTACCCAATCCCAACCGGGCCCAGCGCAAGGCGTCACACCTTTCCTGTCTCCTACCAGAGCCGGACCCTGCCGCCTGCCCGCGCGGACGACTGGCGATTTCAGGAGGCGTTGCGGCCTCGTGCAGGCGCGCCGATGATCCCAGTGAACGCGAGCGAACGACAGCAAACGGGGACGACGGCACGACCGCATGCCGTGCGTGCTTTGCCGAGGAGTAAGAGCTGGAGTGAGATCAGAGAATCCAACTCTGCTTCTTCTCTGCTCAGCGGCAGCAGCAGCCTGCGTAGCAGCAGCCGGAGACCAATGACCGTCCACGGGTTGAGACAATCGACTACCTGCTCGGCGTTGATCGCCAAGCAGCTCGACGCACCTCGGATCTGGGCCATGGCGAAAGCGTCGCCGCGAGCGGATGAGGTGGTGCGAGAGGCGCGCTGTGCGACCCCCGCCGACGAAGCCACCCTCCGCGACCAATTAATCGAAAAGAAGGTGCGAATGGTGCCGCGGCTCCTTCGTTTTCTGAACTGTGCTCCTTGTGATATCTCATCTGAGCTCGATCTCGTACGGCGCTTGCTATCGTGTGTGCACACAGTACCTGAACTTTGGCGTGGGCATTGTGCACAATCGGCCTCTTCTTTGGTCGGCGCGCCCAGCTGTCACGCTGAGCGGCATCTGCATCTAAGGCGTGCTCACACGGGTTAGGAACGAGAGGTGGAGAGGAAGCAAGGCGCGCATGCGAACTTTACACCATGCAAGATGTTAGTTCCGAAGAGATCGAAGTTGCGGGGGAGGTGGGCGAGGGGGGGCGAGAGAGACGCACATACAGCCCGTACGAAGAGCGACCGCACCGGCATCGATTACGACCGGGCTGATCCGGACCCCGAACCGAGTGCACGCGCCGACTGGCACTGCCGTAGGTCTGCCCACTCCCCCCAAAAGCGGCGCGGTCTCCGGTCCCACCCGCTCCAACTTCAGCGTTCAGGGGAGGGCCCAACCCGCCGGTGCGAAGGTTCCGTAGGTGGTAACCTACAGGATAAAACGGTGACACCTCTGCACGAAATACACGGAATGACGCACGCCGGGGCACCGTCATACTTGACGCAGTTTGAGCCGCCATGATGGACGACAAGGCTGTAGCTCTCCTGTCTCTAAACCGCATCAAAGACATCCTCCCAGCTCACCGCCGCCTTGGGCGCGGCCGCCTTGGGCGCGGCCGCCTTGGGCGCGGCCGCCTTGGGCACAACCGCCTTCAGGGCGGACTTCGCTACTGCGACAACCTTCGATAGCGCGACTGCTGCCTTGCCCTTCGCCTTGCCGCCAGTGGGCTTGGACGCCGGTTCTGGCTCCGGCTCCTCTTCCTCCTCCTCCTCCTCCTCCTCACCCTCCTCGTCGTCATCTTCCTCATCGCCTTCCTCGTCTTCGCTCACGCTCTCGCCGTCCTCGCCCTCCTCCTCATCGTCATCGCCCTCCTCCTCTTCGCCCTCCTCCTCTTCGCCCTCCTCCTCTTCGCCCTCCTCCTCCTCGCCCTCATCCTCCTCGCCCTCCTCCTCCTCGCCCTCCTCGACGCCAGCACCGCGCACGCGCAGATCCGATGGAACGAATTCGTGCGAAGGTACGAGCTCCTTCATGCTCTGCCGCTTCGCGCGCACGCCGGCTTCGGCAGCCCTCTCGGCGGCATTCCGAGGCTCGGGCTGAGGCAAGTGGCCGGGCGGCAGTGTGAAGTAGGGCAGCCGACCACGCTGGAAGTCGTGCAACACTAGCTTGGCGGCCGCGTTCGTATCGGGCTCGGATCCCTTGAGGAGCTTCCCAATCTTGCGCGCGTACTGCTCAAGAAAGTCGATAGGGCTCTCCCACTCGGCGATGCCGTAGGTGCGCGTGAGGTACTCTTTGCGCACGCGCTGCATCAACGGCTCGATGTAGTCCTCCGCCTGGCGCAGTTGCTCGATGCGGACTACTCCCTTGAGCACCGCATCCTCGTCCGAGTTGCCGCTTGGCTGAACGGTGCCCGGGCAGTCGACGAGGTAGATGGACTTCATGAGAGTGACATACTGCCACACTTTGGTCTCCCCGGGGATAGGCGCGACTTTGCACACCTTCTTCTTCTTGAGCGTGTTGATCACCGAGCTCTTGCCCACATTGGGGTACCCGATGAAGCCGACCGAGATCTGCTTCTTGTCCGCGTGCAGCTTGGCAAACTGGCGGAGCAAATTGATGAAGGAGCCCTTGCCAAACGGGTTACTAATGGACGCATGGAAGGCGAGCGTCGGTGCTTCCTTTGAGAGATGCTTGAGCCACGCGGCCGTTACACGCGTTGGCACCAGGTCACACTTGTTGAGCAGGAAGACGAGATGCTTGTGATTCGCCTCCTTGCGGATGAATGCCTCCGCGTGCGGCGCGCGCGTGCCTAGCGGATCGCGCGCGTCAAGCACCTCCACGACCACGTCCGACGAGTCGATCACCTGCGCGAGAGCGGGCGGCCGTCGACGAGAGGCGACCACGTCAGACGTTGGGACGGAGGTGCAGCAGAGATGCAGCGGAGATGCAGCAGAGATGCAGCAGAGATGCTGCATCGAGATGCAGCAGAGATGCAGCGGAGATGCAGCGAAGATGCAGCGGAGATGCACAGAGAGCGCCGCAGATGGGCAACGCGAGGTTGGCCGGCGGACGAGGCTCAGCAACGCATATTGCTCAACAGCGCGGGAGGTTAGGCCCGTGTCAGGGTATATTAAAGTATTGGGTGTTGCCATCCTCGCCAGCGTCGCGTGACATGGGCGGCTGGGCGGCGGGGCAGTCACGGCGGACCGGCTTCAAGGCGATAGGGCAGCAGGGAGGGCAGCAGGGAGGGTTGGGAGGGCAGGGCGGCATAAAGGCAACAGCGGCTCCAGAAGCGCGCGGCGCCAGGAGCAACACTCATCGCCAGCAACGCTGTGCGATGCGCGTGCCCTCATACGCACCTTGAAGAGCTCGGCGCGAATACGGCGCGATTGGCCCGCGTCAAAGATGTAGTTACGAGGCCCGAGCTGCTCGACCTCGCGCTCAATGTTCGAATCTCCCGCCACATCGTACGCGCGCTGCGACGAGGCCACGTGCGCGAGCATATCGGTCCACTCGTCAGGCTCCTCCGCACCGCCCGATGCGCCCGCGCCGCTACCGGCGTCGGGTGCCGACGAGGAGGCTGCAGCCATGCCAAAGCTCGATAGCTTGGGCCGCTTTCGCTGCGACTTGCTGCCGAAGACGGACGCGAAGCTCTCGACGCGCAGTAGGTCGACGCGCCCACGCTTGGCGTTGCCGTCGGCGAGCAGGCCCATCGGCAGCTTGTTGCGTTTGATGAGCACTGCGTACGGGTCCGCCTGCGTCTTGGCCATGGACTCCCTAAACTCAGTGAGCTCCGTCTGGCCGATGACGCGTGTGTTGCCGAACCAGCGGCGGTCGGGCTGCACGCGCGCCGCTTTCATCTGGCGCACGGTCTCGCCGACTGCGAGGCCGCCCTTGACGATCTTGCCGTCTTTGTTGCGCTTCACCTTGCTACGGTACATGTTGAGCCGGTTGATGGTCTGCTTTGTGCGGACCGCAGAGCCGCTCGCCTTGGCTTTGGCCGAGATCGTGCGATTTGGGTTGTCGGACGCGGCACCCGAGTGCACGGCACCATTCTTCTTGCCAGCCGTCCCTCGGAAAGATTTGGGCATCTGCGAGCGAGCGAGCGCGCTCCTAGGTTCGCCTTTGGAAGGACGGTGTCGGCGACGTCGTCTGGCAAATAGGCCTCTTGTGGAAGCTTTAGGAACTTATTTTGGATGCGGAACGGTAAGGGGGGGGGCGCGTTGTTATATGTACAAGTCTGCTACGTCTCTTTCCAATTGCCAATTGAGAACATGATGAGACTGGATCTCCGCGCAAAAAGTCGGATGTCGTCGATCACCGCCGCCCTCCTTGCTGGGTGCCTCGCGGCACTACTGCCCACGCGAGCACCCGTGCCGCAGCTGCTCGCCACCGCGCCGAGCACCATGTCGACAAAGTGGTCCGACCTCGTTGATGAGGCGCAGCGGCTGACAGACGCACAGGCCGCGAGGACGGTTGCCGCTGTGTGCTCGGAAGGCGTACTGGTGACACGCGTGAGCGCGCCGGGCGCGGAGGGTGCCGCGCTCTCGAGCTACGCTGCTTTCGTGGTCGACGAACAGGGCTGCCCGCTCACGCCGCTCTCCTCGCAGGAGGCGGCTGCCAACCTTGAGCGGGATGCGACCGCCAGCTTCTATGCGTGTGCACCTCGTGGTGGCGCAGCCTCGGGCTCAAGCATCACGCTCGTAGGCGCCGTGGAGAAGGTGTCCGTTGACGATGTCGACGATGCCATGCTCAGCCGCTTCAGCCAGCTCACCGGCGCCTCAGCCGAGGAGCTCGCCACCCGGCCGTGGTGCCGGCTCGTGCCGCAGCGTGTGCACTTGCAGGATGCCGTGCGCGGCAGCGAGGCGTGGGTGCCCGTCAGCGAATACACGAGCGCCGATCCCAACCCGCTCGCGCCATCCGCTGCCACGCTCCTGTACAAGATCAACACACAGCACATGCCCGCGCTGCGTCGCTTTGCGGCCATCTACACTGGCGTCCCGTCCGACTCGATCGCGGAGGCGGAGCTACTGGGAGTCGACCAACTCGGCTTCGACCTGCAGGCCAAGCTCAATGCGGCCGCGCCAAGGACGGTGATGCGTATCGGCTTCCGCGCGCCGCCGGCCAACGAGGAGGAGGGTATCTCGGTCTTCATGAAGCTCTTCCAGGAGGCGTATGAACGTGAGCACGGCTTCATGAAGTAGATGAGCATTATGTGCGGCGTGCATGTGCCTATGTCCTTGCATGCAGCTAAACTCGTACCGGATGATCCCGGACGGAATCAACCGGGGCGGCCAACCTGCGCAGTGCGTGCGCCGCGCACGCCCTCGCGAAGCTCTCGTCCAATGTCCTGTCTGCGGCAGCCTACGCTGACGGCTGAGCACAACAATGTTGGGGATTCGAGAGCGAGTAAAGCCGCTGAGCAGCCCGGAGCGCGGTGGAGCCTCTCGCGACGGGAAGGCCCGGGCGGCAACGCCGGCGCCCGCGGGCGCGGCCCCCGGGATCTCCGACACTCGAGTCACGACCTCTCGCGCATGGCCGGGGGGCCGTCCGTTGAAAACGACAGTACGAGCGACATTATAGACTCGTCGGTCCCACTGGAGGTGGTCGCCGTGGTTACTGTCGTGTTAAGTCTTAAGAGCGTGCGCGGTGTATGAGCGGGACGTCCACTGGGTCACAAAATCCCCGAGCTCTCTAGGACCACACCGTCACTCTGGCCAGGGTCAGCCCAGGTGCTGGGAGCTAGCTCAGATACGATACTGCTGGGAGGAGGAGCCGGCTTGTAGGTTGTAGCCCGCTCCGCCCGCGGGGTCCGCGACCGCGTGCTGCAAATCCAGCTCCACTGTCTCGCAGCTTAGCTGTCGTCCGCTCCTTCAGGATACACCTGATCGACGATTTTCTTGCCATCTTCTGCCAGATGCTTCATGAATTCTGTCCACACGGGCTTGGGCCTCCCGGGTCGCCAGCTGGCGACGCGGTCCTTGATGACGAGTCCGGGCTCGGCGTCGAGCGCGAGCCACGCTCCCGCTTTGAACTCGTCCTCGAGCTGTCCCGCGTCCCATTCGGTCGCCCCCAGGAAGAACTTGAAGCGACCCTCGCCTAGCGATCGGTCGGCCACTTTAGGGCGCGCATCGCTCCAGCCCCCGAGGAAAAGTCCACGGCACACCTCCTCCGACTCCCTCAGCGTGTCGACGTCATGAAGCACGTACAGGTTGTTTTGCTTCGCCTGTCGGCGCCGAGCAGCGAGGGCGACAGACGACGCGAGCGTGAGCGTGAGGGCGCCGAGCTCTTCGGAGCCTAGCAGGCAGGGCCGTTGAGGCAGAGGGCGCGCTTGCGTGGCAGTACCGTGCCGCCGAGCCACAGCGGCGAAATCGCCACGCAGCCGTACTCCTCCATAGAAACATCACCCATCAGCGCGCCTGTGCGCCGCTCCATCAGCAATCCACGAGAGCCCGACTTGGAGTGTTCGGTGAGGAAGACCACCTGCCGTGGCGCGAACGCGTGCGAGTGTCGGCACAGGGTAGATGGCTCTGCGGACCAGCAAGCTCGAGCGTAGAGGCGCCCTCAGGTTGGGTCGCTTACCGGAAGCATCTGCGCCGCAAAGTCGGAGCTGACCTCGTTGAGGTCGATCGGCCCCTGCAGGCCGAAGCGGCTCAGGTCCTTGACTGGGCGCGAGAAGGGGTTGCGGGTGCAAAACCGCTCGGGATTGGCCACAAGCACCTGGCCTGCGACCAGCTGCGACGCACGCTTCACCAGTGGTGTTGTTGTGGTCGGCACGCCAGCCTTTTTGAGCATTACGTCGACAGCATTCGGCGCGTCTTCGTCGCTGCTGGCGCCACCGAGCATCTGACGCAGCATCTGCGCGCGGAAATCCTCGACGTCGCTGCGTTCCTCATCCGTCACGTCCTCCAAGCCCTTGCCATCCTCGCCACCAGCCTTGTCGTCGTCCTCAGGGTAGGCGCCAAGCTGCAAAACGATGGTTCGGTAGCGCCAAGCCGGCGCACACGATGACGAAGGCAAGGTGGCTGAAGTTAGCCAGGCCGCGGAGCAGCTCGCGACGAGAAAGGCTTGGGCAATCACGACGTGCATATGCATGAAGTTCAGAAGAACTTCCCGACGCCTCGCTCTGTGAGCACGAGCCGTGATCTCAGGAGGTGTAGGCTCAGTAGAAATATACCCCGCAAGCTCCTTCTTAGTGGGCTCGGCGCACCTCCACCTCGCGATTGCCACTCTCATCTTCTACTTTGTCAAAGTACAACTATGCCCGCAAGCCGCCCCAGCGGCCGCTACGACCACAGCCCAGACCTGCAGGCTGAAACGGTGCGGCGTTCGAGAAGGTGGCTGCCACCTCGAAAACCGATCAAGCGCGCGCGCGCTCGCGCTCAGGTCGGCCGCTAGGATGGACATGCTTGAGGAGCCCGTCAAAATGAGGGCGCTCGTGGATCAAGACGGCCGCACGCTCGGCAGCGTTACGTTCATGCAACTCAGGGTCGGAGTACTCTACACCGTCAATCCCGATGAGCAGCCGGATGATGACAGCGAGGGCGCAGGTTTCCTGTTGGTCAGGAACCCGGTAACGCAGGAATCAGGCTATGTGATTGCGCCAGACGAGATGCTCGCCGAGCAATACGGAGAAGGACGCGTCCTGCAAGAGGTTGAAGCGACACAAGAGGACGAGCTTTCGGCGGTTGAGGGCGAGTTCGTCTACCTGCTCACGCCCTATGGCGCAACGCTTCCGGATGGCTGGGTGCTGGCATGTCGCGAACGCTCCGTCGCGGTGCCCCTTGGCGAGAATATCATTGGCCTCCTGCCAGCAGCGCTCGTGACACTCCTCAAGGATGGTATTGCGGTATACAAAGCGCAGAACAAGATTCAACCAAAGCTCACCCATGTCGACGAGGAAGAAATCGCAGCTGTGCATGAGAAGATCGCGGCGCCATTTGGCAACCGCGCGGCCCTCGACGCTGGAACGCACAGCCACCGAGCCGTGTCAGTCGGCATGACAGAACTCTTCGACGCGCTCGCCGATGATGATGACGACATCAAGGCGGACGCGCTCGTGCAGCTGAGCTTGCTCCTCGACATGTCCGACACTAGGGTGGAGTTCGAGGCGCTGTGCGCTGTGCTTCGTGATTTCTACGTCGTCGGAAGTGCGCACAAGCCCTCCCTTGACCTCGCATCATTTGCTACTTAGCCTAACCAAACCGTGAAGAACCGCAGCAGCAACTGAGCTTACGCGAGACCTGCGTCTTGCCCCGGTGTGCACTCCACCTCGCAGGCCTCAGTACACTCATGGGGAGCCCAGATCCGAGGCTGCACGAAACCTCGCTGGCCCTGCTCGCGAAGATCTGCAACGTCGAGCTCGATCGTGGTGCTGGCGAGACAAAGAAGCTGGTCGAGCAGGCGGATGCATTCGCGTTCGTTATCCCATTCCTGTTTGACACGCGGCTTGAGCTGCTTCGGACCGCGGTCGAGCTTTCACTCCATCTGTGCACCGAGCTCGAGTTTGTCACGGAGCTCTCGAATGGCGGAGGAATCCAGAGGATGCGCATGCTCGCGCGATATGGCCACCCAGGCCTCCCCGAGGTCGCCACCATCGCATCGGAAGTCCTGAAATGCATCAAGGGCACAGTCGACACTGTGTCAACGACCGGATTCATTTTCTCTGCCATCGTCGTCATCCAATCCGGTCGACGAAGGCACCTTGTGTACCGATTTTTTCGCCCAATCATTCTCCAGCGGCGAGCCGCCGTCATTATGCTTGAGTGCGCGTGGCGATGCACGCTCGCACGACGTATACACCATGTGCTTTACGACGCCAAGGAGGAGAGGGACTGGCGGGCGACCTTGGTAGAGCTGGCAAGACGGATTGCGGACGAGGCGCTCTGGGAAAAATGCCGTGCCTGCACCGAAGCCCTCCTCCTGCAGGTCGTTACCTTCCACTCGCATATTGTTGCCGTGAACGAGATGCAGGAGCATCTGATGTTCAAGTACGGCGCGATGGCCCCTTTCTTTATCATCAAGCTGCAGGTCGCGGTAAAGAAGGCTCGACACCGAAGGTTTATCGCCCGGCTCATGCGCGTGCAGTCAATCTGGCGCGGCATGAGGTCACGACGCGAATGGATGGGCCGGCTAGCACTGGCGATGGCAGAGCGCAAGCGACGCATCATCATCCGTGGGCTCATCGAAAATGTCATTGTGCCTAACGTCAGGAGGCACGTGGCCATCTGGGCGGCGCGTAAAAGGTGGTCTCGCGTACGCACTTCCATAATCTTCGCGGGTAATCTGAAGATCAAGCTCAGGAAATTGGAGGAGGCCAGGGCGGCTGCAGCTGAGGCAGCGAGAATAGCCGAGGAGGCCAGGATCGAAGCTAAACGGATTGCAGATGCCGCGGAGCAGGTTGCGTGGGAAGCCGCTGAGGTAGAGCTCAAGGAGGTGGTGGCCGTTGAGGCAGCGCGGCTGGTCGACCTGAGACTCATGACCCAGGAGTTGAACGAGCTCGTGCTCAGAACTGTGGAAGAGGTGCTCGCGATGAAGGCAGCAGAGGAGGCAATCTCACGTCGGCTGGTAGAAGAGGCATCGGCAGATGATGCGGAGCAAGCTGCGTGGGAGGCAGTGCTGCTACAGCTCGATCAGATCGTGGCGATCGAAGCTGCCAGGCTGCGGCTGGCGAGAGCCAAAGCCGCTGTATCAAGGGGTGTCAAGGGGCTCGCCCTTGTGCAGCAGATGGAGAAAGACGCTGATGAGGCAAGGATCCGACGAGAGGAGGAGGCGAGGGTTGCGAGAGTCGAGAAGGTCAAGGCGGCGATGGCCAGGCAGGCCACGAGCATCAGCTTGTCGAAGGTGCTGGACAAGGGGGGCAAGGAGTTTGCGGAGCAACGGGCAATAGAAGAGGCGAGGCGGGCAGAGGAGGAGCGGGTGGCGAAAGTTGAGAAGGTCAAGGCGGCGATGGCCAGGCAGGCCACGAGCATCAGCTTGTCGAAGGTGCTGGACGAGGGTGGCAAGGAGTTTGCGGAGCGACGGGCAATAGAAGAGGCGAGGCGGGCAGAGGAGGAGAGGGTGGCGAAAGTCGAGAAGGTCAAGGGGGCGATGACCAGGGGCGTCGCGAGCATCAGCTTGTCGAAGGTGCTGGACGAGGGTGGCAAGGAGTTTGCGGAGCGACGGGCAATAGAAGAGGCGAGGCTCGCCGCCATCAAGGCAGAGGAAGAACGGGTGGCGAGAGTCGAAAAGGTGAAGGCGGCGATGGGCAAGGGCGTGAAGTCTATTGCCATCTCCAAGGTGCTGGAAGACGACGCCAAGGAGCATCGGCTCGAGAGGACAAAGGCTGCGATCGCACGAGGCAGGAAGAAGCTCTCCATGCTTGGGGTCCTCCAGGACGAGGGGGCGATCTACGCAGAACGGACAGCGGAGTTGCAGACCATGTCGGCAAGCGTGGTCGGAAGCATCGTTGCCCGCGTGATTGCTGACAAGAAGATCGAGGACGCACATATCGCGGCCATCAGGGCGCAGGAGGTCAGGGACAAGAAGGTGTTTGATGATCTCACGAGCATCACGTCGAGCGCATGGGCAGAGTCAACGATGTGGGCGGTCGCGGTGCACGCTGCGGAATCATCTGAAGCGACCAGGCTGCAGAGGCTGGAACAGGCAAAAGCATCGACGGCTAGGGCGACGAAGATGCTCGCAGCAAAGGCTAAGGTGGAGGCGGAGGCGAAAGCGGCTAGGCTGAAGAGGACCAAGGCAGCGATGAAGCGGGGGGTGGCATCGATCAACAACATGATCGCCATGGAAAAGGAGGGGCTCAAGATGGCTGAGCGACGAGCAGACGAGAATCGGCGAGCTATCATCAGCGAGATGATGGACTGTGTGATGGTAAACGTGCACGAAGAACTCGCCAGATATGCCGAGATGATGAACTGTGTGACACCGATCATTGTAGACCTTGTCGAGGAGGTCCTCGAGCGCAAGCGAATGGAAGAGGCTGAGATCGCTCGGGAGCATGCCGCGTGGGAAGCGGCCTTGGAGGAGCTGGACCGCATCGTTGCCGAGGAGGAATTCAATCTTCAAATGCAAATGATGGCCGAAGCCGAAGCGGAGGCAAGGCTTCTGGCGATGATCGCGGCAGACGAGGCGTTCTTGCAAGCGCTGCTTGGCGAGGAGGCTGAGACCGAGGCAGAGAAGGAAGACTTCATGGAAGTCTTGAGGAAGCGACAGGAGTCCGCTGACCTCGCTTCGATGAATGAAAAGCAGCTTGCCGCTTACCAACAGGCGCAACGGGAGGCGATGACAAAAGCCGAAGAGGCGGCCGCTTTCAAGCGCCGGCAGGAGGCGAGGAAGTCATCCGACATCGCAAAGAAGGCTGCGAAGCGCTCCGCCAAATCAAAGGAGAAGGCGCAGAGGGCTAAGAATGAAGCTGCTGGCATCATTGCGGACGCGAAGGCCAAGAAGCAGAATGCAGATGATGCTGAGGAGGAGGCCATCCGAGCAGCGAAGGTGGCAGAGGCTGCCGAGATTGGCGCAGGCAACTCGGCACCCCTTGCCTTCGAGGACGAGCCGCTGCTGCCTGGACAGAAGAAGAGGACGGGCAAACTGAGTGCAGCGGAGAGGAGGGAGAGGAGGGAGGAGGAGATGCGGATCAGGGAGGAGCAGGAGAGGCAGATGCTGGAAGAAATGGCAGCAAGAGAAGCTGAAAGGGCGGCGAAGGAGGCTGAAAGGGTGGCGAAGCAGGCTGAAAAGGAGGAGGCCGAGAGGATCGCCAAGGAGGCCGAAAAGGCGGCGAAAGAGTTAGATCTTGCCGCCCGCCGGGAAGCCTTCCTCAAGGATAGAGCTGCCAAGAAAAAGGCAGATGCGGAAAAGGCGGCCCAAGGAAAGGCGGAGGCGGCCAGGAGGCTGGCAGAAGCTGCCGCCGAGCCGAAGAAGCCCAAGGTGCAGCTCGCTGCGAAGCGAAAGGGGGAGGCCGTCCTGCCACCTCCTGGCATCTCCGTGGTCATGTCGCCGCGTACCTTTGCCGCTGCTGAGAAGTCGGCTCGAATGAAGTATGAAGCCATGGCCGAGCTGGGCTTGGGACATATGGCCACTGCCCCCCTAATGCCACTCCTGTCCCGCAATCGCAACCCTGCCAACGATCTGTACCACTCTCTGGGACTTCAGCCGCCGAATTATGCCACCTCACTTTTTGAGGGCATTCAGAGCTCTGCAGGCCCGGCTAGGTGGGTGCAGCAAATGGGCGCTCCTGCTGGAGCCGCTGTCGACGCTGGGTCGAGTCCACGGAACATGGGGCCCAGAGACGTCTCCCCTCCGGGGGCGTCGGCTGCGCGTAATGCGCCTCGCAGTGCGGGTCACCTGCGGACGGTTGCGAGCGTGGGCGCGCTTCCCGCACTCGTGCATGCACGGCCGGGTAGCACGTCGCCCGGTAGGCTGCGCGTCCTCCAACCGTCGTCGTCCCGGCCCCTCCTCCTCCCTGTGGCTCCACTCCCGGTGGCTCCATCGTCCATGATTCCAAGCGCTAGCCCGCGCGGCTCAGCGTATGGTCACAACGGCCGCCTAAAGGCACTGCCGCGGATGAACGACCTGCGGATGAGCCTGCCACCCACTGAGCTGGGCATGCGGCTCGCGAATCGGCGTGAGCGTATCTCCACCATGACGGGCGAGGTGCCTCTTCTCAAAGAGACGGCGAGCGCGCCGTTGCTGCAGCGCGCGTGGCCGCAGCGGGGCTCCTCGCCGCCGCAAGGATGATGGAAGAAGCCATCGTGCACGTCGAACTTCGTGGCCACTCCCTGCAAAATCCAACTACGCAGCATCTCATCCGGTGCACAACGTTTCTACAGTAGCCTGAACACACATGTGGTCTGAGCAGCGCGAGCGTCTATTAGCGTAAGGGAGGCGTTAGACCCATTCGCCATTGCCATGTTTTAGGATACAAGGACAACGCTTCAAACGCCTTAAATATCGTACGCGTAGCGTCGTAAACGAAAACGTAATTCGTAATTGGTACGAACTAGCTAAAAGCTAATACGGTAAGGCTATAAGCGTTAAGGGCAATTAGGGGTTATCAAGTTTGAAGTTAATCAAGGAACTAAAATCATACTCTTGATCAGACTAATTTTCGGCGGAGGGTCTAAATCTGCACGTTTGACCGCGTAGCGCCTAGCGGCCGATGAGAGTTTTAGTAGCCGCAGCGCTCACCGAGGCATATTAAGCTTGGTAAGTTACAAAGTTCTCTCTATTAAGCATCAGGTGCTTCTGCTACATCACAGTGTTCAAAGCCTATGGGGTAATTACCTGAGTAGTGGGAAGGTCCACCTAGGTCAAAAAAGTGCGCCCCACAGTGTTCAAAGCCTATGGGGTAATTACCTGAGTAGTGGGAAGGTCCCCCTAGGTCAAAAAAGTGCGCCCCACAGTGTTCAAAGCCTATGGGGTAATTACCTGAGTAGTGGGAAGGTCCCCCTAGGTCAAAAAAGTGCGCCGTACATGTAGCCAGCTACTATCTTTTCAGCGAATTTCCAGCCATTTATAACCACCACATGACTTCTAACACTGTCACTATCTTTTGGGGCAGAAAGATAGCAGATAGCACCTGATGCACACCTCTGGCCTTGCCTCTGGCTCACATTTAGCGCCGGCAATTGAAAGCAATTGAGCGCCGGGTTGGCGCCGGGGCTCGAGCGTGTCGTGCGGCTGCGCCGCTGCGGCCACTGTTGCGGCTGCTAACAGGTAACACCGGCCCGATTGGCACTATCGGTACCTTCCGCCTATCGCGGCGCCTGTGGCGCGACCGCGTGTCGCCGATCGGGTACTTTTGGCCCTACGCCCTATAGTTGACTTTTGATTGGTTCGTTACTCTCGTGCGGGTAAGGCTTCGAGCTCCCCCTGACGATTAACGGCCTGTTTATAGCAGGCTGTGTCGGCCACGCCTCCGTCCATGCGATAGCGGCCCCCGAAGCGCGTTGTGTTGAACTTCACCAAACTTCATCGCGCTGTGTTGAACAGCAGGAAAGCCCGTCCAGTTGTTTTTCCTTCGAGCGCCCTCTTGAACCAACCCCCATGAACGACCTAAGCACTCGCCGGTACAAGGAAACGGTGCGCGCGCCCCAGTAGCCCACACTCTTCACAGCCGTAACGAGTAGTTGCGTCCGTGCGCTCACAAGGGCTTGCTCGCTTTCTCATCCCTGCAGCTCGATAAAGAGAAGCAACTCCGCCGGAAGTGGGCAGCGCATGAGCAGTCGCAGGAAATCTTCGACCCGAGCAGCGCTGAGATGGCGCAGCTGCAGGGCTTGAACCTCAAGCTCATGGACTTATGCGCCGATCCGACGAGGACTGGCAAGAGCGAGGTGAGCGAGGCGCCGTCGTCGCGAAAGCAGCTAACAAAGCTTCGCAACGAGATTCGCACGACGCTGGCCAACATCGACAAAAAGCTCGAGACTGTCGATGCGGAGTCGAACGTGGGGGACCCGGTGGTCGAGGCGGCGAAGCGCGACGCGCGCGAGCGCATGAAGCTGCCCGTGCATTTGCGTGGCAGTGCCGTCATCTATGAAACGCTCATGGACAGCAAACGTTCATGAGGTCGCACGAACTAATTGGACGCGCGGTCGATGCGGCGACGACGTGGCTGTACATGCGCCAGGAGCCTCGCAGGGGCGCGGGTGAGACGGCGTGAAGAAGAGCCGAAGGCGGGCCCGGCGTCGCGACTCGCGTGCACACCGGACCGCGCGCACTCCATCTCCGCAACAGTCGGAACAGGCATCAGGCAGGACCCGTAGCCCGCATATTGATATTCCGGAATCAACCAACGTTCAAGCCGCGAAAACGTACCATCCACTTTTCACTCAAAGCGCCGAAGTGGTCTCTTTCTTTAAACGAAGCTGGTAATAAATTGCACATACACGTACGACGGGGAAAGTCAATCGTCGAGTCGCGGCAATCGGCGACGCTACACGCCCTGTCCGGTCGCGCGCGGGATGTGGGCTCTCTACGCCACAAGCACGCATGCGCCGCCAACCGCCTTAATCTTCTTCTCCGCGTCCTTGCTGAACACCTTGGCCTTCACCACGAGCGGCTGGTCGGGCAGCTCTCCACCCCCGAGCACCTTGAAGTAGCCGTTTTTCACGCAGTCGATGACGACCGCCTTGCCCTTAGGGCAGCTCGTTTTCGCCTCCTCCGAGACGAGCGTCCACAGCTTCTCGACGTTGATCACCGGGCAGTGGAACTGCTGCTTCAGCTTGTGGAAGTAGCGCATACCAACCTTGCCAAAGTAACCCGGGTGGCTGCACAGAAATGGCGGGCGGGCGCGATCGGGTCAGAGAGCGACCGAGAGAGACGAGGAGACAAGCGGCACGCGCGCAGAGCCGCCTCCCACGTGCCCCGGCTGTGCCCTACCCCGCGCTCGCAGGTTGTGCCGCCACCCTCAGGAGCCGCGCGGAGCAGCCGGAGCCACCGTCGGCGATTCGCAATGTCACATGCCGCCGCTCCTGTCCAGCGCTCCAGCCGCCCTGCTGTCTTCCTCAGTTTTACGCCGCCACCGCCGTCTCAGCACCGGCCGAGGGCGGCGCGCGGCAGCGCTTCTAGCAGCAGTGTGAGTGCATGCGCGGCGTGGCACGTACTATTTGTCAAACAGGATGCGGTGATGGTGCTGGCCACCAGAGTTACCGCGGCCACCAGGATGCTTGCGGTGCTTGCCTGCGTTTGGCAAAGGGGGCACGCTGCGCTCAGCCTCTTTGACACGGAACGCACCGCTGTGTGCAACCTGCCCGCTCGTTGAAAGCGCGAGCAGCGCGCCAGAGCGCGCAGTGTGCCGCCGCGCAGGATGCTGCAGAGAGCTGCGATGACGCGTACCGATGCGGCCCTTGCCGTGCGACTCGTTACCACGGACGGTCCGGGTCTTCTTCCGCTTGTTCTTGATGACCGCCTGCACGCGAAATGGGGCCGCTAGCGCGTTAGGTCGCAGGGTCCTAGCCAGAGGGCGAGGGTTTTGTCAGGCAGCATAGGTGCAGGCCGTCACCATTGGACACGCGGTCTAGCACTCTGCCTCGGAAATGCCCAGGATGGCGCTCCTGACGAAGCTCTCTTCGTCGGCACTGACCTTGCGGCTGAGGTCGGCACCGACTTTATATGTGTGTATGTGTTGTGTTGGCTTCGGGGCCGACAGGGGCCGACAAGTTTGTGAACGGAAAGAGATCCCGCGCCAATGCGCGGCCTCCTCGCGATTCTGGCTGCAGCGACAGGCGCGACGGGCCTCTCCTTCACGTTGCCGCCCGCATCAGACGTGGGAGCAAGCACGCGCTGCATTCACGAGACGGTGCCGCACCGCTCGCTCGTCGCGGGCGACTGGGAAATCACTGCGAGCAACTCCAAGATCATCGAGAGTGCGAGCGGCAGCAGCAGCAGCAGCCTCAGCAGCTCCGCGGGTAGGCCATGCGAGCTAAAAATCTTAGATCCATCGGGTAGCGTGGCCTTCTCCAACTCGGAGCTCACAGGGCACTTCGCTGTCCATGCACATTCGGCTGGCATGCACAAAATCTGCGTCTCGAACAGCGCAGGCGAGGAGCGCAAGGTGATGATCAATATCAGGCTCGCGCTCCAGGTAGATGACCACGAAACGGTCGCCAAAAAGGAACACATTGAGGCCATCGAGGCCGAGCTCGACCGCATGCGCAACATGGCCGTCCACGTGTACGAGGAGATGATCTACATGCGCCGACGCGCTGACCAGCAGCACGCGACGAATGCGAGTACGCGCGGTCGGCTGCTGTGGGTGGAGGTGTGCATGATGTTCGCCGTGCTACTCATGGGTCTGTGGCAAATCCGCTACCTGCGCAACTATTTCAAGGTGAAGAAGTTGATATGATCAAGGACATGCGCACCCCCGATGAGTGCGGCTATGGTGGCCAGGTGTCCCCTGCACGCCGCTCTCCAGCAGTCTCTGACTCTCCCCTCGCTCTCCATCAACCCATCGCAAACTCGTGCGGACCTTGATCCGCGCTCATCACTCGTCTCTAGATCTGTACACGCGTTTATCTGGGAAGCCTAGGCACATGCAGGTTCATGCAATCGCCCTTCCCGCTCCCCGGCCGCACCGTGCGGACGCCGGGGCGGGCAATATAAAAATATCACCACCGCGCGTCAGCTCACTCTTCTCGAGATCTTCTTCAATTTACACGCTTTGATCAGGGAATGGAACTCACCGGCAAGTGTCAGGCACCTTTTAAGACCATTTTGACCATTCGTACTGCTCTGAGTCACCTGTGGTCGAGCGCGGATGGGGCCAAGAGAGTACACACGGCACCGGGCAAACCCTCCTGTCGCTGGCGCCGTCTGTAGCTGGCGCCGGGCGTCCTCCCACGGGACCGTGAGGGACCCGCGCGCGCACAGGGCCACTGGGGCGCGCACAGGGCCACTGGGGGGGCACGCGCGCTTCTGCATGCGAAAGCTTGCATGCGGGGCGGAAGCGTGGCACGAGGCCAGCCGCTAGCCGCTCAGCATGCACTTGTTTCGATGCCGGTACCAGTCCATGTGGCAGCACTCGTCCTTCCTGAGTTCCACAGCTCCCACATACTGACGAATGCTCCTTCCGCCCGCGACCGAACACTTTTGCCACTTCGCTGCTCACCACGGCGCTGTCGCGTCTCTATTGGCCCTTCGCCTTCACCGCTTCCTTGCCCTTGCCGCCTGAGTCCTTCTTCTTTCCGCCAAAGTTGTCCATGTAGAAGAAGTGCATGAAGAGAGCGAGCACGCCACCCACGTACGCGTAGTTGAAGATCCACGAAATCATCATGCCTTGGTTGGCGCGGAAGCAAGGGATGTTCTTGTACGGGTAGACGACGGTGAAACCCGCGAGGAACTGGCAGATCTGCATGAGCGTGATCAGCGGCTTGGCGGGGTACGGCACGCCTGCGGCCGTGATCGCGTAGTAAGTGTACATGACCGTGTGGATGAAGGCGTTCAGGAAGACGAAGATCCACAGGCCCTCGTTGGCAAACTTGATGCCCAGGTAGACGTCCCACGGCGCTCCGAAGTGGTGAAACGTCTGCAGGAAGGATACCTCCTTGCCCTTGAGCACCAGCCACGCCGTGTCCAGGTATTCGACGTACTTGGAATAGTAGAAGGCCCATGCTGCGTAGGTGAAGAGTTTGCTGTTGTACACAGGCGACGGGCAGCTGTTCGTGTACAGCTCTGACGGCGTGTCGCCCGCCCAGTCCAGCAGCGGCTTGCCGTAGCCACGGTCCCATCCGAGCGCCACGGTCGTTGCGATGAAGCACGCAAGCGAGAAGACGGCCATCAGCACGTTGTACAGGATCATGGAGGTCTTGTAGGCGCCTTTCCTCTTGTCGACCAAGCCAGAGTTCCTGAGAATCGGCTTGAGAAAGAGGTATCCCATCGTGCCAATGATGATCTCCGGGTTGGTGATCGCTGCCAACACGTTGGGCTCCAACGGCCACAAGGAAGCCGCAGTCGCCATGCCCTTGGTCCGAAAGGATCGTCCACGGGTAGGCACCACGGAGATCTGATCTGACCTTTCGGTCCCTCCCTTTTTACCCCTCGCATCTTCAACGTTCAACTTGTTCTTGTACAGGAGCGGCATCTTGTTTTCATCTGCGCGAAACTTCCTTCAGACTTACATGTAGGGGGAGTGAAGTTGGAAAAACGGGTCGAGACACCGAATGGGAATGCGGCGGAGCCTTGCAACCGAGCGTGCAATCGAGCGTGTGTGTGACCATGTGAAATGGCGCCAGCACTTGGCGTGCGCGGGTTTGCGGGGGTTGCGGTTTCCTGCGTCTTGTGCCTTTGGCGAGCGCCTCAGGACGTGGTCTTCATGCAGCGGGCCCTTGTCCGCGCCCTCCTCGATGCCGACGCGCCGCCGTTGAGCTAGCCATTGCTCTCTCTCTCTCTCTCTCTCCGCTCTCTGTACCTACGAGTCGGCGGGGGCAGCGGCGGCGACCGGTGCCGCGGGCCTTTGGAGGTTCTCGAGGCCGGAGGTGACCTTGGCGGAGACGATGATGTCACCCTCCTTGACGTCCGACAGCAGCCGCGCCCCGTCGACTGTGTACCCGAAGCACGCGTATCGGCCATCGAGCAGATTCTTACCCGCCGGGGTCAAATCCGAATCGAAGAGCAGCCAGAACCACTGCGACGAGGCCGAGTCGAGGTCAACCTCCTCGCGCGCCATGCCGAGCGCGCCGTACGCGTTGAATGGGAGCGCCGCCGCGTAGCCGCCTCGCCCATCATCATCGAAGGTCGCACCGTAGATGGGTCCCTTATCTCCCGCCACCATAACCTCCAGAGGGATCTTGCGCACCTCGCTTGCACCCGCGGGCACGAAACCATTGAGCTTCTGGCGGCCCTCGGCCTGCGGGTCACCCGTCTGCACCACGAAGCCGTCCGAGCGCTGGATCTTGAAGTTGTTGTAGAAGCCGGAATCGACCAAATCTACAAAGTTGCCGGCTGTGATCGGCGACGTGTAGCCGTCGACCACCATCGAGACCTGCAGCTTGTCGTAGAGGTCGCCTTGGACATTGAACTTACCGTCGGGCCGCTTGAGCTCCATGGAGACGGTCGCACGCCCCTTGAGCCACGGCAGATTCGCAAACTCCGCGGGCGGCGCTGCCTGCTTGTATGTCGTCGCGATCAGCTCCTCGAGCGCCGACACGTCGAGGAGCGCGCTCTCGAGCGCTTTCCCTGCCACGGTCGCTTCGCCCTTGGTGATCGCTGATGACGCATCGGACACCTTGGACTCGATCGTCGAGAACAGCTTCTCGCCGCTCGCTGCGTCTGGCACCGACTTGAGGATCGCTGCTCGCTGGCCACTGAGCAAGCCCTTGGCTGAGTTGAGCGCCTGGCCCGCATTGAGCAGCGTCAGCCGCGTCACGCCGTCGGCTGCCTCCTCGATTTTGAGCTGTGCATCGCGGAGGCCCTTGGGCTGGTTCGGCAGCCCGAGCCGAAGCAGCGAGTTCGGGTCCTTGTTGACGCGGCTGCCCGAGCCGGAGGAGAGCTCGCGCGCGAAGGCCGGCGCGGACCGGAACGGCACGGGCAGGAGCGTATCGAGCTGCTGCAACGGGCTGAAGATGAGTGAGGCAGCTAACAACGCCGCCGAAGCGGAGCGGCTCGCGCTCGACACGGAGGGCAGCAGAGAGAACTTCATATCTCCTAATGAGCTCACGTCCGAGAGTCGGCAATTTTGGAACCGTGCGTCTCGACCCGACTCTTGAAGACCAGACCCGTACATTAACAAGTTGCCTCATAGCGACTCCTTGCTAAACCCCTCGAAAACAGGCTAAAAGAATATTAATCGATGCAGCCCCCGCCGCCGCCGCCGCCGGCGCGCCCATCATTCTTCTCGTCGCTCTTTGGCGAGCAAAAGTCGCCGCCCGGCAAGGATCCAAGCACCAAGTTCACCCTCGCCAACCTGAGCTCGCTGTATTCTCAGCTCAGTCGCGTGGTCGTGGTCAATGAGCGCAACCAATCGCAGATCGTGGAGTCGCTGCGGAATATCGCGGAAATCATCATCTGGGGCGATCAGCAGCACGACCCGGCCATCTTTGAGTGTTTTCTCGAGAACAACATGCTAGCCATCTTCTGGCGGTTCCTCGAGCAGGAAGACACGCCCTCGTCTGTCAAGCAGCAGCTGCTGCAGACCCTCTCGCTGCTCATCCAGAACATCGACGCCGGCCCTTCGGTCTATTTCATCCTCTCCAACAACCACATCAACGACCTCATCCGCCACCAGGGCTTTGACCTGACCAACGAAGAGCTCATCGCGAACTACGTGTCGCTCCTCAAGGCGATCGCGCTCCGCCTCGACAAGGACACCGTTCAGTTCTTCATCAGTGAGGAGCCCGAGCCAACTGCTGCTCCCGCCGGCGACGACGAGGCGAGCAGCACCGTGCACGAGCAGATCCCGCCGCGCACGGTGACGCGCTTTGCGCTCTATGAGGAGGCGCTCAAGCTGTGGTCACATGAAGACCGGATGGTGCGCACGGCAGTTCGTACCATCGTCCTCTCCATCTGCCGCGTCGATGACGCTGCCGTGCGCGCCTTCATCTCGCGCTCGCCGCTGCTGCCGCGCCAGCTCAACGCCTCCCTCCGGTCCGACTGCGCCGCGCTCACCAAAGCCATCGCCGCGGTCAGCATGGGGAGCCGCACCGCTGCGCCGGCAGCCGCGCCAGCGGCCGCGCCCGTGCCTTCCGGACCCTACGGACTTTGCGCAACCATAGTGCCTCCGACTAGCAGCGAGCTTTCGAGTATGGAGGGGCAGCTGCAGCATCTGCTCGACGAGCTCTACTTCGTGCACGATGTGCTGGACGCTGCTGCTACCAACGTGAAGCCTCTCTGCGCGCGGCTGCGCGCAGCGCTGTTCTCGCAGTTTGTGATGCCCGTCATCGTGCAGCCGCTCGCGTCTGTTTCCAGCGAACGGGTAGGCAGCGAGGCGGTGGCGCATGAGATGCAGCAGACGCTGCCGCGGCTGGTAGCGCTCCTGGTGCTTTCGCACTGCCTGAGCGTCTTTGGCCACCCGCCGCTCCTCATGTCGATCCTCACGCTGCTCTTGCACCCCGGGCTCGCGCTCGCGGACGTGAAGTTCTCAAAGTTCGAGCTGCTGCCCCCCTCGGACGCCCTCGAGCTCGCGCGCCAGTCCGTCGAGAGCTCCTTTGATGGCGGCGACAGCAGCGGCGGCAGCAACGCAGACGGCATCGTCATGCCGATTGCAGAGGGCGGGCCGGAGCGCAACGCCCTACGAGCCGCAGTGCTCGGGGCACTGTGCAGCACCGATGAGCGCACTTGCTTCTTTGCCTGCTGTGCGCTCCTCTCGGCGCTCCGGTGCACCGCCCCAAGCAGCACGGGCGGCGGCAAGCCCGCCGCGCTCACTGGGCACGCAGAGCTGCTCAAGCAGGCGAAGCTGCTGCCGCTCCGCCAGCTGCGCTCAGAGAGCCTACTAGCCCAACTGATCAGTTCGAAGACGAAGCCAAAGCTCTCGGGCTCTGGCCTGACCGCGGACGGCGCGGCCGAGTATTGCGAGCCTGCGGTGCAAGCACTGCTCGAGCTACTCCTGCGCGCCGCCAAGCAACCGATCTTACCCGAGGAGGACCTCATGAGCACGGCCGTCGAGAGCAAAGTCGACGCGAGCGCCGACCCGAGCGCCGCGGCGCCGTCCGCCCGAAGCGGCGCGATGCGGCTGGTGACGGTGCAGTCGGCGGTGGAGCTGCTGCTCGAGCTCACACACGACAGCTCTGCGCGACCCAACCTGAGTGAGAGTCATGCACGCCTACTCGAGACCGCCCAAGCGTGCGCCGCGCGCAACCTGCGCCGCGCACTCAAAGGGCGCTTCGCAGCGTCCCTTGGCAATCTCGTCGAGTATGAGTGCCGCCAGCTGCCGCTGCCGCTCACCGCTTCTTTCAAACTCGGCCAGCTCCTTTCCGACTGCTCACTCCTGCTACCCGCCGAGCGACTGGCACAGGCCAAGGCGGTGCCGCTTGCTCGTCGCGCGCCCCGCGATGAGCTCGAGGCGACGCGCGCGGCCATCCAGACCTTCCTTCTGACGCGCCACGCTCGCAACCTACTGCTCCGTTACCCAGAGGACTTGCGCACGCTTGGAAAGCCGGCTGGCTGGGCGGGCGCTGCACCGCCGATTGGAGGGCGGCTCGAGCTACCGGGTCTGACCTGTCAGCTGCTGCCTTGCTCGCTGCTGGTGCACATGCGCCAGCCGGAGAGGTGTCAGCTGCTCGTCTTCACGACCGCCAAGGACATCGACGGTAAGCTCGTGGTCGCACCTCCCGCACCCTCGGCGGCATCGGCCTCGGAAGGGCCCAAACTTGAGGCGCCGAGCGGAGCGACAGAGGCACCGCTGAGCGCCGCGCACCACGCGCGCAACTTCCTGCTGCTCGTGAGGCCCTCTCCCGGGGTCGCGCTCGGTGTGGAAGTGCTGCTCGCTCTGCCGCTGACCGCGCTCACCCTCAGCGTGCCCACGGGTGGCACCAAGCTCGTGTGCCGTGTGCCGCGCCACCACCAGCCGCCGACGGTGAGCCCCGAGCACCCGATCCAGCTCGAGTTTGATGACCTCTGGCGCTGCTCGGCAGCCAAGGCACAGATTGAGGCCGCGTGTACATCGGCACGCGCCGAGCAGCACGATGCCCTCGTAGCCCTACTCGCAGTGCAGCCCTTGGGCTTGCCCAGCGTCCGCGCGGTATGTTGACCACAAATAGGCCAGAAGATGAGATTTAAGATACATGCCCATTCTTGCTCGGGAGCTACTTCTCCCTCTTGACTTGACTTGACTTGTAGCTTCTCCCTCTTGACTTGACTTGACTTGACTTGACTACGCCCCCAAAAGGAAGGGGCTTCCTTTTTTTTGGCCTCGTTGATGTGTTGATGCGAGCCGACGTCTTCAGGTCGGACATGAGGCTGACTCGCAAAGCTGCGGCCTTGAAGCTCCAAAAGTTCATCCGCCGTCGAAGACTGCGGCTTGCTTGGTACCAGTTGATCAACGACCTCCGTGATTGGAATGATCTCGTCAAGCAGATCGAGGCAGCCAGGCAGCAGCAGAATCTCGTCAAGCAGACCGAGGCAGCCAGGCAGAGCAGCGCTGCTGCTGACTGGGCGGGCTTGGTGGCCGAGCTGTGCCAGCGCCTCCTCACACAGCCGTGCCTCGCAGGCATCGTCGCGCCCGAGCCGCAAATCGAACCTGACAATCTGTTGGCGCGTGAGCGGCTCAAGTGGGCAGCCGCGCGGGCGGGGGCAGACGAGGCGGGGGGCAGTTTACTTTACGAGCCCAACTTTACTGAGGCGGAGATCGCCGTGCTGCGTACATCGATGCCGTTCGCCGAGTGGGGCGAGCCGCATGAGCGCGGGCTCGCTTACATGCGGCAGCAGCGCGACGCGGCCTTACGCACGAACGCGAGCCTCGCGCCCTCAGCCGAGATGGCAAGCGACCTGCGGATGTGGCGCTTTCTGGTCGCGACATCCTTTCGCGCGGCGGAGGCGGCCAAGATGTATACGGATGCGCTAGCATGGCGAGCAGAGTGGCGCATCGATGCGATGCGTGACGCGCTCGTGGAGGCCAACCCTGCCTTCTTCGGCGGCGGCGCGGCCGGGCTTCAGATGCCGCACATACATGCAGTCGATACGCTCATGATGAAGGCGCGGCCACGCACGTGGTATCGGGTGCGCCAAGGGGAGGCAGCCGGCGACGAGAAAGGTAGCGCAGTCACGAGCTACGAGCCGCTGCTGGACAAGGGTGGCAACCTCGTCTACATTGAGGTGCCCTCGGCCTTCGACGCGGCCGCCATGAGCGAGATGGAAGCCGAGTACATCGAGGCCGAGTTCCGTGCGCACGAGCTGCTCCAGCTGGTGATCGATGAGCTCTCGCGCCGACAGGGGCGCATGTGCCTCATCTTCAGGGTGCTAGATCTGCATGGCTTCAGCCTTACGGGCTCGCTCTTTGCGTCGGCGGAAGTGAAGCAGGGCGAGGCACTCGTGAAGCAAGTGGGCAAAGAAGTCAAAGATGCTTATCCGACGACGACCTTCAAAAACTTTCTGATCAACGCGCCCGCCGCGTCCTTTGCTGGCCCACTCGTGGCGGCGCTCGTGCCAAAGCGCTCACGCGACAAGACGGTCATCAAGGGCGCCGACTATGCGCCCGAGCTGCACAAGTGGATAGAGCCCGCGAACCTGCCTCAAAAGCTCGGTGGGTCCTTGGATGACGGCCTCCAGTGGAGGGGGATGGGCAAGCAGCGCGGCGCACCAGGAGTGCGGCCCGCGCTGGCTCGCAAAGCTGCGGCCTTGAAGCTCCAAAAGTTCATCCGCCGTCGAAGACTGCGGCTTGCTTGGTACCAGTTGATCAACGACCTCCGTGATTGGAATGATCTCGTCAAGCAGATCGAGGCAGCCAGGCAGCAGCAGAACGCTAAGCAGAACGCAGGCTGGTTCCGGGCTTAAGAGACGAAGACCATCCAGATTGGCTGTATGTGCGACGCCCATGGTGCAGTAGCATCGTCCATACGCGTTTTAGGCCGTTACTAACCTCACTCGTTAAGCCGTCGAGGTCGCGTTTCGGACGCCCCCGGCGTCGCCCTTCATCCGTTCGATCCAAAAGGATCGAATCCATCAGATCGATTTTTGATGTTTAGACCACGAAATTTAAGAGTTCGGTTCATAGGTCTCCCTGTGCGACATCCCCTTCAAATTCCCCCACCGCAATTCAGGGGGTCCTGCCAATGTGTAGGTAGCTTGGTAAGTTACAAAGTTCTCTCTCTCCCTGTGCGCACCCTCTGCGGACCGTCCGACTGACGGTCTGAAACTGTGACTCAGGCCTCAGGGCACAGGGGGGGTCAAACGTCAAAGCGGCAGCGGCGCTCTTGTTCCCGCTAATCAAATGGGTTCCTGGTCTCGTTGTTCGCCTCTCTCGGACTCCCAGCGCCCGCAAGCGAATCTCGCGCCCTTCTCTCCTTCTCCAAGAACTCTCTCTCGGCCGGTGATAACTTCGCCTCCTTCTCGGCTGCTAATTTCGCCTCCTTCTCAGCTAATTTTGCCTTCTTAGCAGCCTCAGCCTCCTCAGCCTTCTTGAGCTTAGCCGCCTCCTTTTCAGCCTTCAAACGAGCCTTCTCGGCTTCCTTGGAGTGACTCCCGTTCCGGGCTGCCGCTGCCTTCTCAGAGTCCTCAATCTCTTCCTGTAAATACTCCGCCAGCAACGCGTCCTTCTTCGCGGACGCCGTTTGGAGCGCGAGCATCATCTGGTCGGCGGCGGCACACTTATTCCGCTCCGCCTCTAGTTGCTCGCGCAGCGACGCCAGCGCCGCATCCCTGTTCGCCATCGCCGCCTTGAGAGCACTCACGACCTCGTTGTTGGCGGTGACACTCTTGGCCCGCTCCATCTCCGCCGCGCGCTGCATCTCCGCCGAGCGTGCAGTCCAATCCGCACGCTCGGTGTCCAGTTGCTCGCGCGTCGCTCGCAGGTCGGCCGCGCTCGTCGCAGCCAACTTCTCCGCTTTCTGCGCGCGGCCTGTCGCCGCCACCAACGCCGTGCGCGCGGCCGCCGCCGCCTGCCTTGCGGCGGCGGCGGCATGCGCCTGCTCGCGCTCGACATCCGCAAGCGAACTCACCATCAGCGGCACCATCCGAGCGAGGAGTGCCTCACGCCCGGACGCCTTTGACGCGCCGGCCGCCTGGCGCTCGTACTCGGCCATGAGATTCGAAAGCGTCACCGGTAGGGCCTGCGCCTGGGAGGCATCGGTGGGCGCGGCGGCCGTTGGAGCGCTGCCATTTTGGGCCGCGTCGGCGGCGGTAATGGCAGCGAGCGCGGCGGCCGTTGCCTCGCGTGCGCGCTGCCCAAACTGTTCGGCGAGAGCGGCCACGAGACGTAGGCACAGCGCCTCAGAACGTGCCCGTAGGAGTGCGTCGACCTTTCCCTTTTCCGCGGCGAGCTGCTCGAGCAGCTTGGCCTGTGCCTCGGCAGCGGCTGGCCCATCGCCCATCGCGATGCCCTTGAAGCGGTGCAGCGCACTCTCGTGTAGACTCGCGTGTTCCTCGAGCCAAGCCGCTTCGTCGGGCGGCTTGTCTGGCGGATCCATGGCCGCGCTCGCTCCGTCGACGTACAGGCGGGCCGCCTCGTCGAGCGCCCTCCGGCACTCGGAGGCGATGACGGCTGAGAAGGCGCTCGAGATATTGGGCAGCGCGCCGTCGTTGATCGCGTCGCAGTACTGTGCGGCGAGATGGAGCAGTGTGCGACCGGTCAGCGCCGGACCGCCCGCGCCGAGCGACTTGGCACGTGTTCCGCCCAAGAGACGCGCCTTGAGCTCTTGGATGCCGGCGACGAAGTCGGGGTTGAGCGCGCTGAGCGGCGTCTGGTCGAGCTCTTTGAGGGCCGAGGCCGGCAGCTTTGTGCCCATCGTTGGGTGTGAAAGCGCGATGCACGAGCGCTCGGTAAAGAGCGTCCGGATCGCTGAGCGCGTCGCATTCTGCTCCTGGATGGCGGCGGAGGTGCCCTTGGAGGGCTGGAGGCACTCCTCGAGGTACGCATCGGGCGTCTGCGCCGCGCCGTTCACATCGACCAACTCGAGACTGAAGTCGCGCAGCAGCCACGTGAACTTTGGGAAGAAGGGTGCGAGCACGTCCGCGCCGCCGCGGTCGCCGCCGCCCTCTGCGTGCACTAGGATGCGCTGCGTGAGCTGCGCGACGAGCGAGAGCTGGTCGATGGCCGCATTGTCGATGGCATTCTTGGAGTTGTACACGAACGCGGACGCGAGCAGGATCGCGAGGCTGAAGATCTTGGCGTCATGCCCTTCGGTTTGGTCGATCGACTGCAGGCCCTCGGTGTCGAGCAGGAGCAGCTCCTGGGGAGCGCTCGGGTCGGTCGCGTCGGTCTGCTCAAGGTGCAGCGGCGAGCCCCAGAGCCAAATGCCTTTAGTCTTAGCCTGCACGCTGTTGCCCACGCCAAATCCCGTTCCCGCTGTGCCCGCCAGCTGGTTGAGGATGAAGCTCTTGCCAGTGCGATAGATGCCTGCGACGGCAACAACACCAACAGTGCTGTTGACCTCGCCGAGGTAGGCCTTCGCCTCTTCGGTGACGAACAGCCGATTGGACGCATCAACTTGGATGAAGGGCACCGGGGAGGCCATTGAGAAATGGGAGGGTGCGACGCTTCCTCGCTTTTCCGAGCCCCTCCTTTCTCATTGTGAAAGTATTGTGAATGGGACTCACACGCTCGGAAAGGAGGGAAAGGAATCGATGCGACCACGTCCGTTGTTTGATGACTCGAATGGAAGGACGAATCCTTGATTGTACGACGCTAAACTAACTTTGTGGTCGCCCGTTGACCGTGTGTAGCATATCTCGTGATATCTCGTTGAAGTAGGTGATGGGCCTGACCAGTGACAGAGTCAATGGTGATAGATAAGGTAGGCCAACGGGACTAAGCTATCAGCGCAGGAGCCTGACGGCGGCCGCGAGAGGGCGAAGCGCAGAGCGCTTGACGCGTTGATATTTTTGTGAGGAAGTGAAGTGTGAACTTCCGGTGTGAAAGAGCGCGGAGCGCTCTTCGAGCTATGCTAAGGAGGAGATAGGTCGTCCAGAAAGCTAGTGCGCTAACACGATAGATAAATCTTCGTTGTCGCGGGAGATCCTCGGAATGCGCGCGTCGTCGGCCGAGGAGCAGGAGGAGGCGCCCACGGCGAAGAAGGCCAAACACGAGGAGCAAATACGCGTGCACGCGCGAGACGGAGAGGAGGTCACGTTGTCGCAAGATGCAGCCCGACTCATGGGCACCTTGAAAGATCTGATGGACCTCGCCACCTCCGAGGATGGCATCTATCCCATGCCCACGATCATGGCCTCGACGCTTCAGATGGTGTGCAAGCTGAACGACCCAGACTACACGTGGCCGAGCTCTGACGAGCCTTCGCTCTACCAGCTCATCCAGCTCCTCGAGGACGCCCTCTATCTCGACGCCCCCATCGCGCTCAAGCACCTCCAGCGCGCGATCGCCTCCCGACTCAACGGCAAGCGCGCTCCTGAACTAGGCGCGCTGATCGGCGCGGGTGGTGACTTTGGCAGCGCGGAGGAGCACGCGTCGCACGCTGCGCCCGTCGACGGGCAGCGTTCTGACGAGCTTCGTAAGCGTTACAGTCGGATACGCGTTCAGGAGCTGCGCTGGAAGCTGCGCAAGCTTGGCCTCACGACCGACGGCACCAAGCCCGTGCTCATCGGGCGCCTCATAGAGATGGCGGATGCAGCGGCGTCAATCGCCGAGCCGGCATTTGTACCGGAAGATGTCGTTGAGGCGCCGCAGCAGCCGGCCAGCTCCACGTCACCGCCCGAGCCACTGCAGCAGCCCTCGTTCTCGGCGGACGCCATGGAGGCTGCTCTGGGCCTGGTGGACGTGGCCACGTTGGCGGAGCTCAAGGGCGTGAGTCGATCTTGGCGGGCGCTGGCGCAACGTGTCCTCTGCTCGCGCCTGTGCCGCCGCGACGGGCAGCCAGTACCCACACGTCTGGATGAGATCACCGACCTTGACGTGGAGCAGCTCATCGAGGCCGGCCGGCCCGGGGACGCGGCCGTTGCGGGGCGGATGCTGCCTGGGCTTGCGCGCCTCCATGGCTACGGCTATGTGGTGGACGTGGCCGCCGTTCGGGCCGCGGATCTGCAATGCGGGATGGGCGATTGGCACCGCCCTTCCTTGCTACATGGTGCTGCTAAGTATGCTCTCAACAGCTGCATCTCAGGCGAGGGAGAGCCACCGTTGAGGCTGACGATCGCAGCCGTTGCCTGTGCGGGCTTAGGAGTCATTTGCGGCATTCCGGTGCAGGAACTGCGCGAGGACAGCGTCGAGGTGCTCAACTTGTCCGATAGAGGGCTCCACGTGCCTGCGGCCATGCTTGTCGCCTCTCTCATTCCTGCCACGTCGGTGCTCAAGAGCTGCAACTTGCTCAAAAACAGGTTCGACGTTGAGTCAGCCAAGAAGCTCGCCAAGATGGGCGCTGAGAAGGGAATCATGCTCTCGGGCATGACGCGCGACCAGACGGCGGCCGACTTCTCGTTTCAGGGCCTACAACCCGCCGACGCCATCCTGATCGCGTCTGACCTGCAGTTCATGGCGGTCCTGACCACCCTCTTCCTCATGATCAACGGCATCGGGGATGAGGGTGCCATGGCAATCGCGGAGGCGCTGATGGTCAACGCGGTGATGACCACCCTCAACCTCGGAGGCAACAACATCGGGGGTGAGGGTGCCATCGCGATCGCGGAGGCGCTGAAGGTCACGGCGGTGATGACCACTCTCGACTTCAGAGGCAACGACATCGGGGTTGAGGGTGCCAAGGCAATCGCGGAGGCGCTGAAGGTCAACGCGGTCTTGACCAAGCTGTCCCTCTATCGTAACAAGATCGGCGACGACGGTGCCAAGGCGATCGCAGAGGCGCTGAAGGTCAACGCGGTCCTGACCAACCTGGAGTTGAGCTACAACTCCATCGGCGACGACGGTGCCAAGGCGATCGCGGAGGCGCTGAAGGTCAACGCGGTCCTGACCACGCTCATCCTCTGGCAGAACAGCATCGGGGATGAGGGTGCCAAGGCGATCGCGGAGGCGCTGAAGGTCAACGCGGTGAAGGACCGGGGTGGATTTGTGTTGGAGTTTTAGAAAATGGGTGTGCGAGCACTGTGTACATGTGTGGATCGCTGATTTTTGTTCTGTGAAGTTATTTACTAATTTGGAAGCTGCCTTATAAGGCGTTTTCAATAGGGTGCTGAAAATTTTTCGGAAAACGAGCACGAGTTTCCACAGGCGAGTCGGTTTAAAGGCCCACCCCACGCCCTTGCAAACCCACCGAAAAAATGCGCTCTCGCACACGCCCTCTCCGCTGCGCGCCCTCGCGCCAGGCCGGCCCATGGAGGGCCAGGCGGGCACCGCGAGCGCGCCGGCGCCGCCCCGACGGTCCACTCGCTGCCACTGCGTGATGAGAAGCGGCTTCTCGCTGTCGTACGAGGATGAGGGTGGTGGCGCACGCTGGTGCCACGGTTGACGCTATCCTGAAGGCATCTGCGCGGCTTGCCGCGCACGGAGCATCCGCCGCAGCCTACGGCGGCCTTCTCGTTGCCCAGCGTCTGGGATGTTCAGGCGAACATCAAGCCAGGGTCCCACTTCGCTAAGTACGACATCCGCGACGGGTTCTGGCACGTGCCGGTGGCGGACGACAGCTGGCGTCGGTCCCGGCAAGGGGGCTAACGGCGCGGGCGCGTTTGCCGCCCAGGGTGATCTGGCCGCGCGGGCCGTCGATTGGTACCGGCACTATGTGAGCCGCCGATGGTGGCATACGAGAGTCGAGACCGTAAAGCGGGACAGATTGGCTCGCAAGATCGCGACCAGCGGTGCCAGTGACTCCTCCATGGGATGTACGCGGCAAAGACTGGACCATGCGCGGTTGGGTCTGAGTCGTAGTAGTAGCAGTAACAGACTGAAGCGTCGAGTGCCTCGCATGGGCTCCTCTTGCATCTATCTTGTGACGCGAGGCGTCGTTGCGACCTTATCGAAGCCAATCTACTACAGACCGTGACGCGTGGCGTCGTCGCGGCCTTATCGAAGCCATCTCGTGACGCGTGGCGTCGTTGCGACCTTAACGAAGCCAATCTACAACAGATCGTGGCGCGGATCTCAGGTTCGTCAGGTGCGGGTAAAGCCGAGCCACGGCCGTCTACTGTACGGATTGAAGTGCCTTGCAGGCGTGTTGTGGCTGGACTCTGATACGTCGATAAGGCCGGTAAGGTTGGCTTCGTTAAGGTCGCAACGACGCCGCGCGTCACGAGATGGCTTCGATAAGGCCGCGACAACGCCTCTATCTCTCCTTCACCACAGGGGGAGGTGGGTCAGTCTCACTCATCACGAGCTCCGAGAGCGGCAGCGGTTTACCGGGCGAGAGACCCTTCTTCTGGAGCTCGACGGACTGCTCCTTGGCCGACATCGCGAGCTCCACGTCGAAGAGGTCCTTCATAGGCAGGCCTCTGCCCATGTACTGTGATGCGCATCGGCAGAGTCACAGGCACTTTGCGTCTAGCCTCGATCCCGCGAGCTTTAGAGCTGACGATCATAATCTTCGCGGAGATCGGGGCACAAGAGCTATCGTACTCAAAAGTGAGGTCGGCACGTGAAGGATGGCGCGCGACGTCAAAGGTGCCATGAGGCAATCCTGAGGCGATCTCACCGGCACGCAGCGCCGACGTCAACCCGAACGCGATGGGCGTGTACTACGGTACGGTACAGTCTGCAGTGTTGCACACTAACTAGACCCCCCTTAGTAAGAACCCACACCTCGAACCCCGCTTTCCCGACGGGGGTGGGTTGGGAGGTTTCGTTTCCTTTGTTGTGGCGGTGTTGAACGTCGTGGCCACTCCCTTAGGGGGGGTGGTCCCACTCTCCCCCTGTGGGGAAGGGTGGTAACGTACATGATAGTGTCTTGTGTGTGGGTGGTGGGCATGGGGGGTGTTTCATGGTTTTAATTGGATTTCTTATGACGAGTTTGAGCTGGTGGGGGGTGGGTGGACTGACGTGGTGATGTACAGCTTTGTAAACTTTTTTGTAGGAGTGTCTGGTTCGACTCGCATACACGTGGAGTTGGGGAGGTATTCTTTCTGGATTTACACCGTATTGTATAACTGCCACTTGGTTCACACATCCTGGTCTGCCACGTTGTCCCTCTTTGTTCGCCCCCCCCGATGTTCGGCCCCCCCGACGGTCGCATACAGCGGGGCTGGGGGGCGGCGGCGGCACGAATGCCTCGGAGCACGCCCAGCTCCGTCAGCAGGTAATCAACTTGCTGTGCGAGCGTTCCTTGGCCATCGATGGAAGAGCGAGGCGTAGTCCCGGAAGACGCCCTCGATGTGCGGGTGCTCCTCGAGGATGGCGAGCATCACGTACTCGCCGGGTGACAGCCAGCCGTGGGTGGGCGCGCCCACGCCGCGGTTGCCGCGCCGGAGCAGCGCGACGGCATCCTCAGCCGAGAGGAAGGGCGACTTTTTCCCCGATGCGAGGAATAGCGTCTCGAGTTCCTGCCGCCGCTTCAACCTCCTCTCGTTTGGCTGCCGCAGCAGCCGCCGCAGCCGTCGCAGCCACGAGAGACGCAGCAGCTTGATGTCGCCGGCGCGGAGCGCGCCGGCGAGCCGGTCGTCGAGTCCGGAGAGGACGCGAATCATTTCGGGTGGTGGGCCCGTGGCCACGGTGGGCCGCACAGCGTCGTCGTCGTCGTCGATGTCGTCGAGGTTGGTGTCCTCCCCATCGTCGTTCAAGGAATTGGGCCGGGCGGTGGCAATCGCATAGGCGGTGGCAATCGCATAGACGGTGGCAGCATCGGACGCGCCACCATGTTCCCGGCGGGCGACGAGGCGTGTCCTGCGGTGATCTGCTGGCTGGTCGCCTGATGCACGTCCACGCCCACGGGCTGACTCGTCGACTGCAGGTGCGCCGCCGTGGACCCGATGGTAGAGGCGCGGCGCTTGCTCGGGAGTGGTCTGCGTTCCGCACCCTCGTGGGCACACCAGGCCGACTCCGTTGCATGCTCGAGAGCGCCGCGCGCGGAAGAGCGCTGCGGCCCCTGGCTGGGCTGCGACTGACTGCGAGCGTCCAGGTTCGCAATTGATGAGTCCAGGTTGGCAATTGACGGGCGTGCGAGGCGGGCGCTTTGACCGATCGAGAGGTTCCGGAACTTGCTTCGAGAGCTTCCGGCCACGGAGGCGTCGTAGGTGGCCTTGGATGTGTCAAACGTCCCTTCGCCCTCAACAGAAGATCGAGAGCGCTGCAGACGCACGAGCGGGCGCGTCTCCTTGGCCCCCTTGAGGATGCTGGTCTGGATAGCTGGTGACACGAGCGCGCCCACGACCGCCGGCATGTCAGGCCGCTGCGTCGGCTCACTGTGGCAGCACTGGTTAGCGAGGGCGACGATGCTGGCAGGGCAGCGATACTCGCGACGCTCGGAGTCGTCGAGGAGCACCTGCACAGGGGAGACGTCGCCGCGCTGCACCACGCACACGATGTCCATCGCACGCTTGCAATTGAGCGCGTAGTACGGCGGGCGCCGCGTGCCCATGTGCACGAGAAGGCAGCCAAACGACCACACATCGAGCGCGGCCGTCAGGCTGCTCTCGCCACGCGCCACCTCGGGCGCCATGTACGGCGGCGTGCCGTGGAGCGCCGCGTCGCCAGTGGCTGAGGTCTTGGCGTTCGCGGACGAGCCAAAGTCGGCGACCTTGGCCACCCACGATTCCGAGAGCAGTACGTTGCCTGGCTTGAGGTCACGGTGGAGCATGTTGTTGAAGTGCAGGTACGCGATACCCTTGGCCACGTCGCTCGCGATCGAGAGAAGCGAGGCGCGCCACGTGCGGTACTCCTTGTACTCGGAGACTCCGTGCAGCAGCTCGAGCAGCGAGATCTCGAGCAGCTCGAGCACGATGCCCACGCGCCGCACGTGGTCGGTGGCGATGCCGAGCATGAGCACCACGTTCGGGTGGCGCAGGCCCGTCATCGCGTCGTGCTCGCGGAGCATGTCGGCCAGCAGCTGAACCGAAGACTCCTTGTCCTCACGCAGCTGCTTGACCGCGCAAGGCGTCGCCTTGAACGAGCACGCGTGCACAGTGCCCAATGTGCCCTCGCCCAGCTTCTGGATCACCTCGAGCTCATTCCAGGGGATGAGCTTGATCTTTCTCGCGCGGCTTGCCTGCTCGACCATGTCGTTGAGCGCCGCTATCCTGGCGGCCCCACGCGCAGTAGCCGAGGCGATCGACGACGCCACCAGATGGCTCGTCTTCGCCGACGCCGAGCTCTTGTCGATGTCGATGGTGCCTTCGGAGGCGACAACGGGCTTGTCGCCCTTGCGGAAAAGAAAATCCTCCATCTCAGTGGAGGGCCCGCGCGGGGAGGAGCTGCCATTCGAGGCTCCACCGAAGCCAATCTTCCCACGGCCGCGAGCCGGGCTCCGGGACTTGCCCTTGCCACGGTAGCGGAAGCAGCAGCAGCACCCAATCGCGATCAAGCCAAAGCCTCCACCGACGACGACGGCGACGATGATAATCAGGATCTTGCTCGATCTGTCGGTCTGTGCGGACTCCCCGGCAGTGATTTCGGGGGCGACGAGCCGAGTGACCGTCTCCACGGCGATGGTGGGCGCGCTCGTCACCTGGAGGCCAAAGAACTCGCTCGCCGCGTTCGCGTCCGCAAAGACGGAGGTGCTCAAGACTTCCTCGACGGCGGCACTCGCGAACGAATCCGGTGTGATGATTGTGATCTCGACCCGTGTAGACGCGGCATAGGCAACCGTGGTGACTTGGCTGGGGTCCATGCCCGACTCGGCCGCGACCGAGGTCGAGATGCTGGCCAGCCGGGCATTCGTAAAGGTCTCGATCGGCTCCGCAGCAACGAAGCCGATCACCACCCGGTACGTTGTCACCGGGACCGCTCCCGGCACCAAAGGGGGGGGCGCGAGGGGCGAGGGTGAGGGCGTGGTGGACGGCGGGAGAGGCGAGGGCGGGGGCGAGGGGGGCGGGCGGGGCGGCGGAGGCGACGGAGACGGCGGCGGCGGCGACGGCGGCGGCGGCAACGACGGCGGGGACGGCATGGGTGCCTCCCCTGGAGGGAATGGCGGCGAGGAAGGCGGCGATGGCGGTGGCGGTGCGGAGGGCGGTGGTAGAGAGGGCGAGGGCGGCGGAGGCGAGGGCGAGGGCGGCGGGGGGGATGGCGGAGGCGGGGGCGAGGGCGG